>Ga0180222_1000136_pt1 | contig 127519 bp, 118 predicted proteins | sample eDN5th37CKraftOP_FD_151336 | JGI IMG/M metagenome (GOLD analysis project Ga0180222, IMG submission 151336) | Enriched Organic Plus compost microbial communities from Emeryville, California, USA - eDNA 5th pass 37_C Kraft OP (version 2) (version 2) ... | reverse complement strand
GACGATCAGCGTATTGTAGATGCTTTTCACATAGGCTTCATAGCCGAGCACCATGCGAAAATTGTCAAGCGTCAAGACCTGGCTGATCGGCATGTAGGGAGACAGGAACGACGTGAACGACCGGAGGATGAGGAACAGGCAAGGAAAGATCGCCGTCAGCAGGCAGTAGGCGAAAATGAGCGCCGAGATCAGCCAGCCCCATAGGCCGACCCTTATCTGCGACGGGCTCGAGGACTTGCCGCCGATAGTGTTGAATTTACGCAGGTCGCCAAGCATGTACTTCTGCGCAAAAACAAAGAGCTGCACCAGGATGAGCATGAAAATTGCGGCGGCGCTGACCAGGCCGTAATCGACCTGGGCGGCGACTATGCCTTTGTCATAGAGGTAGGTGGAGAGCACCTCAATGCGGGCCGGCCCGCCGAGTACGAGCGGCACGGCGAGGAGGTCGAGCTTCATCACGAAATTCAGCAGAACGCAGTAGAGGACCGAGGGCATGAGCAGCGGCAAAACGATAGTGCGGAGCGCCCGCATAGGCGTTGCTCCCGCGGCACGGGCCGCCTGCTCCAGCGTATTCGGGATGTTCTGCATCGCCGCAGAAAAATAGATATAGCTCACCGGCGCTGCCGAAACGCCCGCCAGAAGACTGATGCCAAGTAGGGAATTGAGATTGGGAAGGCCGAAGCCGATAACTTCCTTCAGCCAGAGCGCGATGAAACCGGTTGGGCTGTACATCATGGACCAGGCAAAAGCCATGATGAGCGACGACAGGAACATCGGTGCGAGGAACATCATCCTCAACGTTCGCTGGAACGGAAGGTCGAGGCGATCCAGGAACAAGGCCGAGAGGAAGCCCACAAAGGTCGAAATGGCTGTGCCGATAAAGCCGATGATCAGCGTGTTCTTGGTCGCATTGATGAAGCGCGGATCGGCGAATAGGTTGCCGAAATTGGCAAGCGTGAAGGCCGCACTCCCGTCATAGAGCGGCTTGTCCAGGAAGCCCTGGTAGACGATGGGAACCATCGGCGAGACCAGCAGCATAAAGAGCAGCGCGGCTAGTACGATGCGGACGATCAGACCCCGATTGTTGCCAATCCTCTGCAGGATGCGGGAGTCCCGGGATATCGATGCTGTCGCCAAGGAAGGGTCGGTGGCGGTCATGAGTACCTACACTCCTCTGGAACGAGGCCGGGCGAAGCACCCGACCCCGCGTTCTCATTCGGGATAAGTTCGAAGGCCGACGGCTTTTATTGCATGATGCCGAATGCCTTGTTGACCTTCTCGACGTATTCCGGCGGAGGAGTGAGCAATTTTTTGTCGAGCGTCACGCGGATGATGTTCTGCTCGCCGATCTGCTTGACGATAGTTTCATAGGTGAGATCATAGGAGCCCGGCGGGATCTGCAGCTCCGAGCGGTAGGGGATGAGACCGCCCGCATTCACCGCTTCCTGTCCTTCTTTCGAGATCAGGAAATCGACGAACAGCTTGGCCGAATTCAGGTGCTTGCTCGTCTTGGCGATGGCGAAGTAACGCGGCGACATCACCAACCCGTCCTTCGGCAGAGCAAAACCGATAATGTTCGCACGAGTCTGATCGCGCAGGAACGGCACCGCCTGAATGGCCGAGAGTGCCCAGCCGGCGGCATACTCGCCGGTCAAGATCTTCTCAAAAACCGGGCCGCCGGATCGCTGGAGATCGGCGATCGGTCCGAGCACTTCATATTGCGAAACGACCTTGTCGAGCCCGACGTGATCGATGTAGTGGGTCAGCTGCGACTGGTTTGCGGAAGTACCGAAAGGTCGGATTGTTGCAATGCGCTTATCGAATTTCCCAGGATTGTCCTTGACGAGCGCAACCAGGTCTTCGACGGAATCCGGATATTCCGACTCCGACAACACGAATTTGTTGTAGACAATGATATATGGGTCCACCGAAATCGTGTAGACGCCCGGAAAAGGCTTCGACCAGTCCGGCAATTTCGAGCTTTCAGGAGAGTCGTAAACAACGACATTGCCCTTGTCGATAAATTCCGGCCAGACGGCGCCGGAGGCGGATAGAATGATATCCGCTTCACTCGAGCCGGCCGCCTGCTCAGCATAGAAGCGCTCGAAGACTTCTGTGCCGCCGAGATCGAGCGTGCGAACGGTGATCCATGGATACTGCTCCTGAAAAGCATCCAGAACCGGCCGCCAATTGGCTTCGCCTACGTTGGACTGAATGAGAAGCGTCGGCTCCTGCTTGGAGGCTTCAACAATCTCAGCATAAGAGCTCGGATAATAGTCGGGCTGCGCATGGGCAGGCACCGCCGCGGCACCAAGCAGCACAGGAATCGCCGACAGAGCGAGTCCCCGTTTGATTTGTCCTATGAGCATTTGTTTCCTCCCTTGAAAAACCGGACCCGTAACGGGTTGTTCATCCAATATCGGCGCCTTTGTCCCGGCCGGAGTCCAGACGCGATTTCCGCCCCCGAAGGAACCTGAAACGACGAGAGAAAATTGTCAATCTCCAAAAATATTTATCATCTAGTGATAAATAAACGAGATGATTGGTTTTCCTTTCCCTCGTCCACTTTCGGCATATGCTCGGAAGCAAGCCACACAACAAAATTAGATAAATTATGTAGTATTTCTAATTGGTTGTATAAAGACACTGTTTGAATTTCGCCTCTATGCGCGTCAAAATCCCTTTTTCACCAGGCACCAGGAATCATTTGCAATGTTTCCAAAAATTGAATAGCGCTGAGGCCCATAAATGCCCCGTTCCAGATGACGAAAATACCCTCTTTCCTTCGAGGAGGCGAAGGCATTGAGGGTGACGAACGCGTTCACAGCAGCCGTCGAACGGAAGACACAGCACTCTCTCGGAAACCGGAGCGGCGTAGAGAAAACTTGGGCGGGATGCTGCCGGTGCGCATGATCCGCCAATGTGGCTCGTTTGGTTCGTCGACAACCAAATCGGGACCGGAAGCCACATCCTTTCAGAGACATCGCATCAGCTGACATGGAGGAAGACAGCATGATCATTACCAAGGTCGTTCCATTGTTCATCGACCGTTTCCTTTTCGTAAGAATCGAAACGGACAAAGGCATTTCGGGCATCGGAGAATCGGGAGCGTGGGGCCATCTCGAAGCGAGCGCGGCCGCCATCTCGAAATTCGGGGAGTATCTCGTTGGCAAGGACGCGCGGCAGATAGAACACCACTGGCAGGTGATGTGCCGGGCACACCATTTTACGGGGGCCGCCATTTCGGGAGCGATTTCCGCCATCGACATCGCGCTGTGGGACATCAAAGGCAAAGCGTATGGCGTGCCGATCTATCAACTGCTTGGAGGCGCCGTACGCAGCAAGGCGCGTCTCTACGCCCATGTGAAGGGCAAGACGATCGAGAAGCTGATCGGTCTTGCATCGAGCTTGCAGGAGCGCGGCTTCACCGCCTTCGGCCACCTCAATCCATTCCTCGATGAGGACGTCCACGAGGCCTATTTCAAACCGCATGCGCGGAAGATGAAGGATGCAATCGAAAACGTCTTCAAACTCCGCGAGGCATTGGGCCACGAGGCCGATCTTTGTATCGAACTGCACCGCCGGCTGACTGCTGCCGAGGCCGTGACGTTCGCGCGTGCGATCGAGCAAACCCTGCCGATGTTCGTCGAAGACCCTGTCCCGCCGGAGGGCATCGATACGATGGCATTGGTGGCAGACCGCGTACCCGTACCGATCGCCACAGGCGAACGGTTCACCGACATGCACCAGTTTCAGATGCTGCTTGCCCGCCGCGGCGTTCATTTCCTGCGGCCGTGCATCTGCCTCTGCGGCGGCATAACCGCAGGACGCAAGATCGCCGCTCTGGCCGAGGCGAGCGATGCCCAGATCGTTCCGCACAACCCGCTTTCCCCGATCAGCCTTTCGGCATGCCTGCAGTTGGATGCCGCGATCGGCAACTTCGCGATCCAGGAATATCCCGTCGCCAATCCGGAGTCGGAGGGCTACAGCCAGCTCCGCGCACATACCATGGTGACCGGCCTGCCCGAACCGGTCGGCGGCTTTATCGAAATTCCCAGCGGTCCCGGCCTTGGAATAGAGCTTGTCGAAGACGCCGAGCGCAAGTATCCGCGCAAAACCCGCGCGATTCACATGCGGCCGCATTTCGACGGCTCCATGATCGATCAATGACGGGATGAAGAGGTGCCGCCGCCTTGAGCGGCGGCGCCGGTTGCAGATCAGGAAATGGCGGCCGCGACAGCCTTTCCGCATGTACGGGTATCGGCGGTTCCGCCGAGATCCCGCGTCCGGAGCTTTGGTTCGCGAAGTACTGTCTCCATGGCCTTGACGATCGACGCGGCGGCTTCCGGCTCGCCGAGATGGTCCAGCATCATCGACACGGACCAGATTTGTCCGATCGGATTTGCGATGCCGAGCCCGGCAATATCCGGCGCCGACCCGTGTACCGGCTCGAAGAGCGAGGGGAACGTCCGCTCCGGATTGATATTGCCGGAGGGGGCAATCCCAATCGTGCCGGTGCAGGCCGGACCGAGGTCGGACAGGATATCGCCAAACAGATTCGAGGCGACGACCACGTCGAACCAATCGGGATGCAGCACGAGGTGGGCGCAGAGGATGTCGATATGGTACTTGTCCCAGATGACATCCGGAAAGTTCCTAGCCATCTGCTCCACCCGCTCGTCCCAATAGGGCATGGTGATCGAGATGCCGTTGGACTTCGTGGCGGAGGTGAGGTGCTTCTTTCTGCGCTGCGCCGCCAGCTGGAAGGCGAAGCGCAGGACACGATCCGTTCCCGTCCGGGTCAGCACCGTTTCCTGCATCACTACTTCGCGCTCGGTGCCGGCAAAGATACGCCCACCGATGGAAGAATATTCGCCTTCGGTGTTCTCCCGCACAACGTAGAAGTCGATGTCACCCGGCTTGCGGCCCTGTAGGGGACAGGGAACGCCCTCCATCAGCCGTACCGGCCGCAGGTTGATATACTGATCGAACTCCCGGCGGAACTGCACGAGCGATCCCCACAGCGCTACGTGGTCGGGGACGATCTGCGGCCAGCCGACCGCGCCGAAGAAGATCGCGTCATGCGACCCGATCTGCTGTTTCCAGTCCTCCGGCAGCATGCGGCCATGCCGCAGGTAATAGTCGCAGGAGGCGAAATCGAAATGGTTGAAGATGATTTCGATCCCGTATTTCGCGGCGACGGCCTCCAGGACCGCCAGCCCCTCCGGGACGACTTCCTTGCCTATCCCGTCTCCGGGAATGACGGCGATGCGATAACGGCGACTATTTCCCATCAACATGGTCTCCAGGCTATTCCGCAAGCGCCCGCATGACTTTGATCAGGTCGGACTTTCCTTCAAAACCGATGCCCGGCAGATCGGGCATGACGATGTGACCATCCTCCACCTTCACGGTGTCCGGAAAGCCGCCATAAGGCTGGAACAGGTCGGGATAACTTTCATTGCCGCCGAGACCAAGGCCCGCGGCGATATTGAGCGACATCTGATGGCCGCCATGCGGGATACAGCGCGACGCAGACCAGCCGAACTGCTGCAGCACGTCCAAGGTGCGCAGATACTCGACGAGTCCATAAGAAAGCGCACAGTCAAACTGCAGCCAGTCGCGATCGGGCCGCATGCCACCATAGCGCAGGAGATTGCGAGCGTCGTGATGGGAGAAAAGGTTCTCGCCGGTGGCCATCGGTCCTGGATAAAACTCAGTCAGTGCCGCCTGCAATGCATAATCCAGTGGATCGCCTGCTTCCTCATACCAGAAGAGCGGATAGTCCCGCAGCATCTTGGCATAGGCGATCGCAGTCTCAAGATCGAAACGGCCATTGGCATCCACCGCCAGTTGCGCTTCGGAACCGATCTCCTGCAAGACGGCTTCGATGCGGCGGCGATCCTCGTCGATCGCTTCGCCGCCAATCTTCATTTTGACGACGGTGTAGCCGCGGTCGAGATAACTGCGCATCTCGGCCCGCAAGGCCGAATGATCCTTGCCAGGATAATAGTAGCCGCCGGCGGCATAGACGAACACGCGGGGATCAGCCTCGCGTCCCTTCATTTCGGCGAGAAGCCGGAAGAGAGGCTTTCCTGAAATCTTGGCGACAGCATCCCAAATCGCCATGTCGACGGTGCCTACAGCGACGGACCGCTCCCCATGACCGCCGGGCTTCTCGTTCGCCATCATCGTCTTCCAGATGCGGAAAGGATCCAGGTTGGTGCCGTCATCGTCGATCAGCGTCGACGGATCGGCTTGCAGAACCCGATCGCGGAAACGCTCGCGGATCAATCCCCCTTGGCCATAGCGGCCGTTGGAGTTGAATCCATAGCCGACAACCCTGCGGCCATCGCGCATGACATCGGTCACGACAGCCACAAGACTGGTCGTCATCTTCGAAAAATCGATATAGGCGTTCCGGATCGGCGAGGCGATCGGCTGGGTGGTTTCACGAATGTCGATGATGCGCATAAGGTTCCTCCAAATTCGAAGCCTTTATGCGCAGATTGCATATGTGGAACCTGCATTATCGGCTCAATGCTTGTTGCGTAGGTCCATTGCGTCGGAGATACTAATGCCAATATCGAGATTGATCATGCATAAACGGCATAACGGATGGACCTTACCTGGCTGGAAGATTTCCTGGCTCTCGCTGAAACACTGAACTTTTCGAAAGCGGCTGCAACGCGGTCCGTGACGCAGCCCGCTTTCAGCCGGCGCATCCGCGCCCTGGAAAATTGGGTAGGGACCGCCCTATTCCACCGCACGACGCATCAAGTATCTCTCACTCCCGCCGGTGAACATTTCCGCAGCGAGGCTGGCAACCTCGTGCGAGGCTTGCAGCAGCTCCGCCGCGAAACGGCGGAAGCCAGTCGGCGTCACGTCTCCCGGCTTTCCTTCGCTGCGACGCATGCTCTTTCCTTTACCTTCTTTCCCCGATGGATCCGCAATGAAGACACCGGATTTGCGACCGAAAGCGTGACATTGAGTTCGGGAACGATGGAAGCCTGCGGGCAAATGATGCTGCATGGAGACGTTCAATTCCTGTTGTGCCACGATCATCCGGCCAGCCAGAGCCGGCTTGCGCGTCCCGGCTTTTCCAGCGTCGTTGTCGGCGACGATGTGCTTATTCCCCTCTCGGCTCCCTTGCCCTCCGGCCTGCCGAAGTGGTCGCTGGAGAACCAGGCCGAAGCCCGATACCTTGCCTATAGCGATAGATCGGCGCTCGGCCGCATCGTCGCGGACTGGATTACCCGTTGTGATGACGCTCCCCCTCTCGTCCAGGTTTTTACCTCGGATCTGGCGACGACATTGATGTCGATGGCCTGCGGTGGCGACGGCCTCGTATGGCTTCCTAAGATGTTGGCCGGAGACCAAATCGATCGAAGCCGGCTTGTCGTTGCCGGCAGCAACCGCTTTTTCATCCCCGTACATATCCGCCTGTACCGGTCCACCTCGCGCCTTAGCCCAATGGCAGAGGCCGTATGGTCAAGGCTGAAAAAGCTCGAGACAGATGGAACACCGCACCAAGCCGCATCATCCGCATAAATCGATTGCGTGATCAGTCCCGAAGCCTGCTTTCGCCATCGCAGGCAATGATTGCCTCCCGGTTCGTTTGGCTGCCGTCAATGACGATGCGATCAGGCCGGCGATGTCGCTTCAGCGCCTGACGCATGAAGCGCTTCGCCGGCAAAAGACCGCAGGTCTTGCTGAAGAAGAACTCGACCGTGTCGCCTACACTGTCGATGGCACGGTAGAGATACGTCCATCGACCACGAACCCCAGACGTAGGTTTCAACGTGCCACTTGCCCGTCACCGAACACTTTCGCCGGTTGAAAGGTTTTAACAGCAGCAGCCTCGATCCGACAGCCGCCATGGTCTACAAGATTTATGGCGAGGGGCTTTCCACCGAAGATGTCGACCTCATGACGGCCGCCATTCCCTATCCCATCATGGAAGACACCTACCGCTGGATCACGCGCAAAGGCGCTGAATATGACCGCGAGCTCCTGGAAAGCCTTAACCAGGTTCGGTTTCGGACCTATTTCGGGAGCGACGACACCGGATTTCAAATGATGTTCATGCGCGGCGAAGGCGGATACTACATCGATGTCGGTTGTTCACGCCTCATTGCCAGCGGCCGAATCGGCGTTATTCCAGCTGAGGATGTGACCGACTGGACGGGAGACGGACCGATCCTGCGGGATGGCAGCCAGAAACAGTTCGACGCGGTGATACTCGCCACCGGCTACTGCACATGCAGAAAACAGTGCGAGAAATTCTGGGTGACGAGATCGCCGACAGGCTGGGTCCTGTGTGGGGTTTCGACGAGCATTTCCAAATGCGCAACATGTGGCGTCGGACTGCACAGCCAGGGCTTTGGCTGACCGGCGGATCGCTGCTCGACTCACGCCTTTACTCGCGCTTTCTCGCTATCGAACTGAAGGCGGCACTGGAGAACTTGCTGCCTCCCCCAGATCAACTGCCCCTCGCCTAAAGCAGAATTTCGTCTGTATCATTCCGTTTCTTCGCTCCACCCGTCTACCACCATGACCGCTGCCTGATATCGAAGATCCTTCCCGGAGGGACGCGCAAGCCGAGCGGTGCCCTTGATTCATTCGAACGTCCAGGTCCGGGCGCTGTCGGTGCCAATCTCGGCAGGCGGTAGAAGGCGAGCTGCGAAGCCCCTCCCCTGCCCCCGATCTCGTGAGGGTCGCCTGCAGCGGCCAGCTTAAGTGGTATAGGACAAGCCCTTGTCTGCGGCGAAGATCTGGGGTGCTTGTTGACAGCCGAACTGCTTCTGGCCAGATCCTAGCCATGCGCTGGGTTCAGCGTTGGTTCGGCACCCCTGCCCTTGCCTGCGCGTCCCGTCGGCGACATCGCTGATTGAGGCGCCGCTCGTGCCGAACAGACTGACATTTCTGTGGCGCCTAGGTGGCGACGAGTACAGCGAATATGAGGTTACGGGCACCGTGGGCATGCTGTCGAAGAGCGTTCGCCAGCTGTAGCCAGTTGGAAATGCCACGATGTTTTCTTAAACCATGCGCGGCCGGCGGGCACTCGATTAGTGCCGTATCGACGCTGCATATCGACCCTTCAGGTGTTTGCGAGTCATGCGCTGCGACTGCGACGGTGGTTATCCGACATCGCCCGACGCTCGATTTTGCGTGGAGAGCTCTTAAACTTTTACGGTCGTCAAGGGACACTGAAGAGCAGCAAAGATGCTAGAGCATGCCTCGCCCCCTCCCCTACCAGCGAAGCACACGAAGCGCATCCGCTGCGGTTCGATTGTGCCATAGGCTTCGCAGGTTTCAATCCTAGTCGGGTGCCATCCAACGGTTGGAAGGCATCAGGTTGTATATGGCTGCGGGCATCTTCAAATCGCTGCCAAACTCGGCGAGCCGATCAAGATAGTGGCGTCCTCGCTTTCCGCCCGCAGAGTGGTGGTGCCTACGAGACAAGAAAATCTCAATTGCGTCGACCTGCCGTTGTCAAGAAGGCGCTCGTTGCCTAGCAGCTCCAAAATGCCGTTGAGGGCGGATCAGTCGATGGAAGGCGCTACGACGCGGATTGGAAATACTTGTTGGCCTGTGCCCAACGAGCGCTTCCTTTTGGTGGGCCAACGGTGCGTTTAGACACCAGCACGCGAACAGGCTGCAGATCAGTTCAATTCCGCACCCGCTTTGCTTTAGAGGTTTGAGACACGAGCGGTAGCGATTTTGCAGGAAAGAGCAGAGGACCGTTCTCAGCTGAGAACTTGCCGTGTCGCTTCGAAATTGCCCACGCCGTTAAGATTCTGTTTACCCTCAATTTGTTGACGGTCCGAAAGACTCAGTGCACCTTACGCCAAAATCGTCGAATGACACAGTTGAGCGTTTTTAATGTCCGAGACCATTATAATGGACGCAGAGCAAACATCTCCGCCGAGATCGTTGACAAGGCTGATCGAAGCCGATGCTGATGTCCTCAGTTCTCAGTTGCAGCAACTGCGGGCTCGTGCTTTTCCGCCAACGGCACAGAAGGAACTGCGCCGCTTCATGGCGGGGGAAGCTGCCAGACTGATCGGAATTAGTGATGCCTATCTCCGAACACTGGTTTTGGATGGTGTGATTCCGGAAGCGAAAAAGGATTCGGCCGGACGTAGACTGTACACCCTCGAACAGATTCATGCGATCCGGGATCATCTCGGAAGGAACAAGAGGGATTATGTTCGTCGTCGAACCGGGGGCGAACATCTGCAAGTCATAGCGGTCACAAATTTCAAAGGTGGCTCCGGCAAGACGACAACCAGTGCGCATCTGGTGCAGTATTTTGCACTCCGCGGGTATCGCGTGCTCGCGGTCGATCTCGATCCGCAGGCCTCTCTGTCAGCCTTATTTGGAATTCAGCCTGAATTCGATCTCGATCCGAACGAGACGATATACGGCGCGATTCGCTATGACGAACAACAGCGGCCTATGGCCGAGATTATCAGGAAGACATATTTTACTGGGCTCGATATCGTTCCCGGCAATCTTGAGCTTCAAGAATTCGAACACGAGACGCCTCGCGCGCTGACGGAAGGGAGGCGTGCCGCAGACCGCATGTTCTTCACGCGAGTGTCGGCCGCTTTGAAATCTGTAGAGGCTGATTACGACGTTATTGTCCTGGATTGTCCGCCGTCGCTCGGATACCTGACGCTTTCGGCGCTTTGCGCTGCGACAGCCGTGCTGGTGACGATCCATCCCCAGATGTTGGACGTGGCTTCCATGAGCCAGTTCCTGCACATGACTGCAGGGTTGTTCGACGTTGTCGAGAAAGCTGGCGGCAATGCTGGATATGATTGGTTCCGCTATGTCCTGACACGATACGAACCGAATGACGGCTCCCAGTCGCAGGTTGCCGGCCTCCTTAAGAGCCTGTTCGGAGACAGGGTTCTTACAAGCGCGATGGTAAAGTCTGCTGCGATTTCTGATGCGGGGATTACCAAGCAAACTCTTTACGAGGTCGGCCGAGAGAATTTCCACCGGCAAACATATGATAGGGCGATGGAAGCGCTCGATGCGGTCAATGGCGAGGTTGAACATCTCGTTAGGCAATCCTGGGGTCGCAAATGACGAAGCGCCGCGAAGCACTCAAAGACTTTCTGACGCCGGTATCCAGCCCGGAGTTCTCAGCTGAGAACCCGAGATATCACCGGCCGCGCCAGCAGGTGCCCTCGGGCGCGCTGCAAAGCATGAATGATGCTATCTCCGGCCTATCGAAAGAGGCTGAGGAACTTCGTAAGGCGTTGGCCGAAGGTTCTACGATCGTAGAGATCGAGCCCGACCAGGTGGAAAGCTCGTTTGTCAAAGATCGGCTTGATGATTACACCAGTGAAGAATTTGACAGTCTTGTCGCCAGCATTCGTGAAAACGGGCAGGCTATTCCCGTTTTGGTCCGACCGCATCCCGAAAGAGAAGGGTTTTATCAGCTCGCTTTCGGGCATCGCCGCGTAGCCGCGCTCCGCATTCTCAATAAGCGGGTCAAGGCTCTCGTCCGTGAGATGACGGATGACGAGCTGGTTATCGCTCAGGGCAACGAAAACCTTGAAAGGAAAGATCTCAGCTTCATCGAGAGAGCGCTCTTTGCTCTCCGCCTCGAGGAACGCGGCATGTCCCGCTCCGTGATCATGTCAACATTCGGCACCAATTCCAAAGGGGTGTTATCAGAGATGATCAGTCTGGCCCGACGACTTCCGACTACCCTAGTCGAGGCGATTGGGCCGGCACCGGGCATCGGTAGGCCAAGATGGGTTGCATTGGCTGATCTGCTAGAGTCCAGTCCCGACGCAGATTGGAAGTCAACAGTCGCGGGATCTGGCTTCAAGTATTTGCGGAGCGCCGATCGTTTCGAGGCCGTATTCAAACTGCTCAAAAACAAGCCGACTCGCAACAGATCTGCTACCCGACCGTGGGGCGCTCCCGATAAATCGGTGACCGCAAACGTGAGGGAGGGCGAAAAAGCCCTCATGATTACTTTCTATTCCAAGAACGGGAAGCCATTCGGCGAATGGATCTCTCATAATCTGGACAGCCTTTATGAGGCTTTCAGGAAGTCGGAGAAGCAGGAAAACGGAGAGTAGAACCGCAAAAGAAAAAGGCCCCCGAACGTCACCGTCGCGGAAGCCCTTCTCAATGGTCTAAGCAGCCTGAGAATCGCATTTCCGCGAATCACTGTCAAGAGTCCTGGCGTCGTTTCGGCGAGCAGATTTCTTTTGCCTGAGAGAGGGTGAAAGGAAATGGAGACGCATATTGCATCGACTCCCTTTGGGAGCCGACCGATGTCGCTTGCTCTGTTAGTGGCACAAAATAGTGCGCGTGAGCTCGCAGAGGGAAAGACGGTCGACAAATGGCAGGTGTATCGCTGGCTTTGCGAGGGGAAGTCGCTGATCGGAGTCACTGATCGCGCTCTCGCAATTCTGGCGGCGCTTCTGTCGTTCCATCCGGATAATGAACTCAACGAAGAAGGCGGTCTGATTGTTTTTCCGTCCAACAAGCAGCTGTCGCTAAGGGCGCACGGGATGCCAGATACGACCTTGCGTCGCCACCTGGGCAACTTGGTAGATTGTGGCATCATCATCCGCAGGGACAGCCCAAACGGGAAAAGGTACGCTCGGAAGGGGAGGGGAGGGGAGTTGGAAGAAGCCTTCGGCTTCTCGCTGGCGCCGCTGCTTGCCCGCGCCGAAGAGTTTCAGGATGCTGCTGAGCGTATCCAGGCCGAGAACCGCGCCCTCAAGCTCATGAGGGAACGCATTACGCTCTACAGGCGCGATATAGGTAAACTTATCGAGGCGGCCGTGGAGGAGGGCGTTCCAGGCAACTGGACAGGTATCTTGGAGCGTTTCCGCGCGATCGTGGACCGTTTGCCGCGCCGTGCGACCGCCACGGATCTCGAGCCTTTCGTGGCGCGTCTCGCAAATCTTCGGGAAGAAGTAGACAACATCCTGAATTCTCACATGAATGCGAAGAATCCGGATGGCAATGAATCCCATAATGGACGGCAGCATTCTAATTCAAACACCGACCCCTTTATTGAATTTGAACCTGCTCTCGAAAAGAGCGGGGACGAAGCCGCGGCTGCAAAAGAAACGCCTGAGCCGCTGAAAGGCTATCCACTTGGATTGGTGCTAAGAGCATGCCCCGACATAGCCGATTACTCCACTAGCGGAATTGCAAGCTGGCGTGACCTGATGGCAACCGCCGCCCAGGTGAGGGGATATCTCGGGGTCTCGCCATCCGCATATGCCGATGCGCTCGATGTAATGGGGCAGGAAACAACCGCGATCGTGATTGCCTGCATGCTGCAACGCGCCAATCACATCAATTCGGCTGGTGGTTATCTGCGCACCCTAACAGAAAAGGCGAGGGCAGGGCAGTTCTCCGTCGGCCCCATGCTGATGGCGTGCCTGAAAGCAAACGCTGGTAGCGAAAGAAAAGCCGGATGAGGCTCAGCTGGTGATTGCGAAGGGATTACAAAGAGACAGCGAACGAAGAGGGACAGGCTCGCCTCCGAACGCGCTTCGAAGTGTTTGTCGTGAGGGTTGACGAAGGTTGCACATGGACAACGCAGGTGATTCCGGGCCCGGCACGCTGAAGCTCGTTACCAGGAAGGACGCAACCGAAGGCTTGCGAAATCGAGGGTTCAAGATCGCTCATAAGACGGATAGGGGGCCCTTATGTAAGGACAAGTCGGCTCCGTGTTCTGAGGCATATGGTGAACCGGTCCTGGCCGCGGTTGCGAGCGATCGACAGCCACTGTGTTCCCGCGTCAGGTCATCACTTCAGAACGTGGAGGAAATACTGCCCGTCACTGTAGATGCGGACAATCTGCCTTCGTCGTCGATCAGGATGAGACGCGCCGGAGGACTGCTGCTCCATTTCCACAGCACAAGATTCATATCCTCGGGCGTAGAACCAGCAGCAAAGCTTCGAACGAGTAGGCCATTATAGCCTGCGTCGATCAGGCGTCGGGCAAAAGCTTGCGTTCTGGCTTCGCCGCTGGCTTTCATCTGATCGCGCCAGGTCGTGTCAGCGATGGCCGCGGCGTCCATCCCTTCGGCTGAAAGCGCCATCTCGTCGTGGCAGTCGAAGATGCTGTCGATCTCCGCGTCGTAGGAGACCAGCGTGGTTGGCTGCAGATTACCCACCTGGTTGGCCTCTCTCAGAGCTGTCATGATGGATAGAGAGGTGTAGAGAGCGGGCACCCCTTTCGGATTGAACCTGCCGCCATATAGCTCCGCTCCCCGCCCGGATAGCGGCTCACGGGTATAGATCGGGTTTAGCGCCCTATAGAGCTTGCCGTTATAGTGCATCCGGGCGTTCAGGCATGCACGCCCGCATCAACCGCGTCGATGTAGTCGAGTACGTCGTCAGCTCGTCCGCTGCGCACGAGCTGCATGGCCGTCTGACCGGAAAACCCCGGGAGTGGTTCCGAGCGGTACCAGGCATAGGCCATCAGCGCCGAACCGAAACGCGGCTCCACCTTATTGATGACCTCGATCATTTCACGCAGCCGGCGCTGGGTCTTATCCGACCGGACCCGATCCCTGCGCTGGATCGCGTCTTTGCCCAGACCGGCCGTGCGGGCGATCTCCTCGCTTGTTGTCCGGAATGCTTCAGCGATCCGGCGCGGAGCGAAAATTCCATCATCCGCATATTGGGCGAGGCCCATGAATCGGAACTCCCATGTGTTGTGCCAGTGATCTTGACGTAAGATAGCGTCAGAAGAGATGGAATTCAAGAAGAGTAAGAGGGTAGGAGGCCTCCCCGATACGGCGGACCGCCGACGTCTGCCGCTCGGTCGTTCCGCTCCGCTGGCGAGCATCTCTAACGGGACTTGAGCCGCCCGAAAAGCCGCATGGCATGCACGGGGCGGATTGCACCGCGACCCCGACGATGCTGCGAAGGTGAAAGTCCTGTCCGCCGATAATTATTCGGGGGGCCAAAAGCAGGGGAGTGGGCTTCTCTATAGACCCGACGCTTTGGTGAGATTAACGCGAAAACGGTCCCGCCGCCGCTGGTACTTGCGGGTCATTTCTGCGCTCGAGTGACCGAGCTGCTTCTGCACGTAGCCTTCGTCAACCTCGGCGGAGGACGCCAGGCCGGCACGAAGCGAATGGCCGGCAAAAAGCTTCACTCGATCCTTTTCGCTCAGGTCTCCGCGCACGCCTGCTTCCATTGCTGTTCGTTTGACCAACCGCGCGACCTCCTGGTCGTTGAGGCGCTCGGCGCCGACGACCTTGCCTCGACCAGTTACCCTCCGAAACAGCGGACCATGGGCGATGCGGGCAAACTTGAGCCAAGTTTCGAGCGCCACGACGGGGCAGGTGGCGTTCGAGGAGCCGCGCCCGATCTCCACCTCGCGCCAGCCGGTCTTGCCGCGGAGCGTGACCAGCAGGCCCTTGTCGAGGATCTCCACCCAGCCGCGGCCGTCCTCCGTCTGGTCGCGGCCGCAATCGAGCCCGACGACTTCGGAGCGGCGCAGCCCGCCGGCGAAGCCCAAAAGCAGCATGGCCCGGTCGCGCAGCCCACGCAACGTGCCACGGTCGAGCGTCTCCAGCATAGCGATCAGGTCCTCGGGCAGGATCGCCTCCTTCTGCCGGGGCGGAGCGGCGTGCTTGTTGCGAATGCCGGCCATGACGGTGGCAATGTGCCGATCCTTGCGGTCGAGCGGCTGCCCGTGCTGGGCATAGTTCCACGTCAGCGAGGAGAGCCGGCGCTCGATCGTCGACACGGAATTGGGCTTCTTGTCGCCGGTCGCCTTTCCCGAGGCGCATGCCGTGATGTAGAGGCCGACCACCTGGGGATCCGGCGGAAACATCTCGACGCCCTGCCGCCTGCACCAGCTGGCAAAATGCTTCCAGTCTGAGGCGTAGGCGCGGCGTGTGTTGGCCGAGCTCGCTGCCTCGACATAATCGCGGGCGCGATCGGCCAGCGCGTCGAGATGCGTCGGCAGGCGAGAATTGGCGACGACCGGAACAGGGGAGGGGGATTGGGCTTCCGCCGGCGGCTCGTCCGGCGCGCGCCCCATCTCCATGACCACGTCGACAATGTCGGGCAAGTCCTCGGCGATCGACGCATCGTGCTCGGCCGAGGGTTGATCGACACCTGGCGGCGTTTCCTGTGGTCGAGCGGAGCCGTGCTGAGTACGATTTTCGGTGTTTTGATGGACGAGAGAGGCCATTCTTCCATAAAGCGCAAAACGAACGATAATGCAAGATTATCAGTCATAATTTATCCACGACAGGCGCGGCGGTTATGCCGGTTAATTGTTGCAAAAAGCGCCGCCGTGCTTCAGCATTGTCGGCGATGATTCTGCGTCTCAACCCCTCGTCGCGCCATCATGGCACGCCCCCCGGATCGGCCGCGGCCGTCCCGTTGACGGCGGTGCCGGGTTGGCTGCGCAGCGCGGTTCCGGGCGCGCAAAGCGTTGCCGGGAACGGAGTCGAGGATGTTGCGCTCGCGGCGGGTGCCGCCCTCGGCACGCTCGATGCGGTGGTGCGCCGCCAGGAGCGATGGGCCGGCGCCTGGCGGCAACGCCTCGCACTGGCGGCCGCCGCCGCCACGACGAAGCGGGCGGGGCGCCTCGAGGATGAAGCAGCCCTGCGCGATGCGCTGCTGCTGACGAAGGGCGCTGACGATGTCGGGCCTGGCGGCCAGATGCTGTGGGCGTGGCGGCGGCTAACGGCGCAGCCGAGCGCGGAGCTTCTGACGGCGAAAACCCTCGCCGCGGTGCTGCAGGACTTCGGTCATGCCCGCGACGATGCTGCGGTCAGCGGGCTGGCGGAGGAACTGCGGCAGCTTGCCGGCAAATCCGGAACCCTCGGGGTGCTGACGGGGGCGTTGGTGGCCGCCGAGCGGCACGGCTTCGGGCGCCTCCTGGGAGCCTGGCTTGCCGATGCTGTGCTGGCGCAGCGGCTCGGGTGGGCGCATGCAATACCGCTGCTGGGTGGCGAGCCCGCTTTCAGCGCAGGGGCTGCGCGACCACGGCGGGCGCGTGCCGGGCTTGCGGTAATGGGCGGTGAGAAAGGTCCGCATGCTACGACGAATCTGCTCGCGGCACAGGCGCGCGCAGCCCTGCGCGCGATCGACCTGTCGTCCGAGTTAGGACGTCGCGCGGACCGGCTACTTGCGGTGGCGCCAAAACTCAGGGCCAAGGGAGCGGATGCGATCGTCGACCGGTTGCTGAACGAGGATGCGCTGGTCGCGTCGCGGGAAGACAGGGACAAACATAACGGCATGAGTGATCGCGGCCTGCGCCGCCTGTTTGACCGGCTGGTCGCGCTCGGCGTGGTGCGCGAGCTGTCCGGCCGGCCGACCTTCCGCATTTACGGGTTGTGAAGACAATGGCGGAGCGTGCTGCCAAGCGGCGAAAAGTGGGGCAGGGAGGCGAAGGCCGAGCAGACGACGGTCTGTTTGACCGCGAGCTTGATCATCTGCCGCCGGAGGGACGGTGGCGCGAATGGATGCATCGCGTCGAGGCGGTGATTTTCGCCGCCAGCGAGCCGGTCAGCCGCGAGGTGCTGGCACGCATCGTCGGCGAGAATTGCAGCATCGATCTTCTGATCGACGACATCCGCGAGGAGCTGCGCGGCCGGCCCTATGACCTGGTCGCCGTCGCCGGTGGCTGGAAGCATTTGACCCGGCCGGCCTATGCCGACGCCATCCGCAGTGCATTTGGCACGACCGTCGGCGGCAGCGGGGGTGCTGGCGACCTCACGCAGTCGGAGGTGCTGATGCTGATGTGCATCGCCTATTTCCAGCCGATCACCCGCGCCGAACTGTCGTCCTTTTTCGGCAAGGAGATTTCTCGCGACTTGATCGCCCATCTGCGCGGCGCGGGCATGATCGCGTCCGGCCCGCGTAGCCCGACGCCGGGCGCGCCCTACACCTACGTGACGACGAAAGCATTCCTGCTCGAGTTCGGCCTCGACACGCTGAGCGACCTGCCGGATTTCGAGGCGCTGGAGGATGCCGGGTTGCTGAGCAAGGAGAAGCTGCTCGCGGGCGACATTTTATCCGGGCTGGTTCGCGGGGCGTCGGACGAGCCGGACGGTGATTTCGTCCAGTACGAAGCCCTTTGATTGGGTCTGTTCAGCTTATGCCGTCGCGGATCGTTTCAAGACCGGGTTTGATTGCCTTGTCATTGTCGCCGGTGAGTTCCGTTGCGGCGGAAATCCATTCACCATCTCCCGCCTCGTCCGGACTTCGATGGCAGCATTTCGCTGCACTGTGATCATTCAGCAGATCCTCCAAAAGGTCTCAAGCGGACATCCAAGCTGTCTGCCCCCGGTGTCCGTCAGCTTTCTGTCGGCGAGACCCCGGCATTTTCCATATCAACACGACGGATCGCTGCCGGGCGTGCGGAAAATGCATAACGCCGCGCGGCTTGCCGGACTTCTGCACGACCTTGGAAAATATACTCCGGCCTTCCAGGCAAAGCTGAGGGGAGCGCTCGAAAAGGTCGATCACTCGACCGCCGGCGCCGTCGAATCATTTTCTCTTGTAGGCGCGCTGGCAGACCGCGGGCAACCCAACGCTCCAGCCGGGCGCCGCCGCCGACCCGTTCACTCAGAAAGCACTCAAGATTTCGCATTTCGCGAGCAGAGTCGGAACGAGGCCTCCCCTCCGCCTTCCAAAAACCGTCTTTAGTGGCAGCCGCTCAGATGGTCGTACGGGCAGACCAAAAGTGACCTTGATGCTCTTTGCCGGGCAAGCGGACCGGGCGCGCGTACCAGCGGCGGTGTCCGTGTGCAGCGTCGTCAAGTAAGCGGGCCTTCCATCCGGCCCGGCCATTCCTATACAGTTCCCATCTCAATGGGGCGGCCGTGCTGGCATACAAGACCAGGCTCATTGGTGCGCAATTATCGGCGGCTAACTGGACCGACCATCACACCGCCTGCTAACACCTGATGCCGAGCGAGCGGGGCGCAGAGACCAGTCTAAATTGGCGGCGAGCTGACAGGAAGTTTGTTGGAGTATCATGCGACGTCTCCTGAACGGCTCGCGAGCGTTGTGCTGGCGAGCGATCAGGACGTGCATTCCGAACGTGCAATCAGGATGACTCGTGATTGTCTCCGGCCCCAAGCAGCGTTCGTCAGAAGGACGAGTTGGAGAGGCAGCGCTGGAATTCTCAGACTAATTGCGCTATATGATCATCTATATGGTCAGGAGCGTGAGATGAACGCGATCAATCTGGCGGATGCCAAAGCTCATCTGAGCGAACTGGTTGACCGGGTCGAAGCGGGCGATTCGATCGACATTACCCGCCGCGGTAAGCCCGTCGCGCGGCTCACTGCCGTGGCCAGGCCACGCAAGCCGGTTGATGCCGCGCTGCTCCAGTCGCTGACGGCGACGATGCCGCCCCAGTCCCAGAGCGCCGCTGATCTCGTGCGGTCGATGCGAGATGGCGATCGCTTCTGATGCTCTATCTCGACACGTCGCTAATCGTCGCGGCGCTCTCCAATGAAGCGATGACGCAGCGTGTTCAGGCATGGATTGCGGAGCAGGATCCCGCACAGCTTCTTATCAGCGACTGGACCGTTACCGAGATGTCGTCGGCCATGGCGATCAAGCTGCGGACCGGACAGATCAGCCTTGAGCAGCGCGCGGCGGCGCTCGCCATGTTCAACAAGCTTGTTGCCGAGAGCTTCACCGTGCTGCCGGTGACGGGCGGGCAGTTCCGGGCGGCGGCGAGGTTTGCCAACCAGCATACCTTAGGACTCCGCGCCGGCGATGCGCTGCATCTTGCCGTCGCGTCGGAGCATGGCGCCACGGTGCATACGCTCGACCAGCGGCTTGCCGACGCCGGACCGGCGCTCGGTGTGCCCGCGCAGTTGCTGACATGATCCGGGCCTTCTCCAGCTTGGCCGGTCCGCCGGGGAGCCGCCATGGCCGGTGATTGGTCGAACGAGCAGAACGACGCGATCGTGGCGGATCATTCGCAATGCTCGTGGACGACACCGCCGGGCGGACCTCCTGCTCCGGGACCGGGTCGTTTATCTAACAGACCTATTCCGAACGGGTCGAAAGCGCCAAAGAAGTAGCGAAGCGGGTGAACCAACCTTCGCAATAGCGGCATCTGCGTTGGCAAGGGGTGAGGCGACCGGGCAACTCATGAAACTCGCAAACGCAGCTTCCTAGCTAGAGGCCTTGGGCAATCCGATTCGGCCTCAGCTCTACCGCGTTCTTGTCCGCGCCGGCGGCGATGGGCATATGTCGGCAGCATCCAGGATAAGCTGGGCATTCCCGCCTCCACCCTATCGTACTAAATCAAAAGACTTGTTGATTCCGGGCTGGTTTCCCAGGAACGCCAGCGACGACATTGATATGCAAGGCGCATTACCCCGCAATGCAGGCGCTTATCGGCTATCTTGCAGACGAATGTTGCGCGGATGGCAGGTGTCCGCCTTTGCGTAGCAAGAAAAGCCGCATCGGGAGCACTGCGTGAAGCCAGCACCGGAGAGTACCAACACAGGGTGGTTCATCAGCGCCCTCGGCGCTGCGCAAATCTGCTCGAGGGGAACGCTCTTCTATGGCTTCCCCTTGATCGCGGAAGCCACGCGCACCGACCTCGGATGGTTGAAGCCCGAATCCTATGGAGCGGCGACCCTTGGCAAGGTTCTCTTCGGGATGGCGGCTTATCCGGTCGGCTCGGCAATTGATCGCGGTCATGGGCGGCTGATTATGTTTGGAGCTTCGGTCCGATGACGAGCGCTGGCGTGCGCCAGGTCTTTGATGAGGGAAACCGCCCGTATCACGCCGCAGCCGTGACAGATTTCCTGCTGCGCGACGCGTCCAATCCCTCAAGCGTGGTGTCCTGCATGGAAACCGCGCGGCAGAATGGGCGCATGGTGCGCACGGCGCTCACACGGGAGACCCGGGAGAGCATCAAGGAACCCTGGATAGCGCTGCGGCGCATCTTGAGGAAACCGGTGGACAAGCGTGAACTGCCCCCAGTGTTCGATGCCATCAAGCGCGAGACGGCGCTGATCCGTGGGGCCTTCCAGGGCGCCATGCTACGCAACGAGATCTTCGTTTTTGCCAAGCTCGGACGATGATCTAGCGGGCGGACAACACCGCCCGCATCCTGGACGTGAAATATTATATGTTTCTGCCCTTGGAGACGTGGGTGGGATCGTCGCTCGACAACCACCACTGGCAGACGATCCTTCGCTCTGTTTCGGCGCAGCGCTCCTATCGCTGGAGCTATGACGGAGACTATGCGCCGGCCAATATCGCCAACTATCTCATCCTCAATCGGCGCATGCGGCGCTCTCTTGCCTATTGCTCTGGCATCTGTGATTCACTCGGCTTTCTGGTGGAGGAATACGGAGCGGCCACGGATGTCACGAAATGGCCGCGGCCAAGCTGAAAAAGCTGAAGACTGTGACCATTTCCGAAATTTTTGAGGAGGTTCCTGACCGAGTTCATCCGTGACAACGCCGCGCTGGGCGATCAGATGCGGCGGATTATCGATCCATTGAGGGTGAATGTGAATGGTGAATGGTGGTGAGCTGGAATGGCTATTATCGGCAAGAATGTAGCGATCCGATATTTCCTGCGCTGGATCACTGTTCATCATTTACTATTCACCATTGACCGGCGTACACGCGCATGATCCCATGCGGCTGAAGATCTCCTACAGCACCGAGTACCACTGTGATGCGCCGCTCACATACGCGCTGCAGCGGCTGCGGCTCTTCCCAAATCCGGGCCAACCCAGACCGTTCTGGAGCGGGCGCTTTCGATCGAGGGAGCCATGGAGGAGGTGCGTTATGACGATTCTTCGGCAATGACACGCACCTCCTGAGCATTGGCAGTGTGCCGACCGGATCGTGATCACAGCATCCGGCCCTGGTTGACACGATTGATACGAGCGGGGTTTTCGGAGCGCATAGGGAGCTCGCGTCGCTGTGGCTGTTCCGTCAACCGGCCGATCTTTCGGAGGCCGGCCTGGGGGTGGCCGCGCTGGTGGAGAGGGTGGATGAGGGAAGCGGGATCGATGGCTTTTTCGCAAACCGCGCGGTAACATGGATTGGGGCATGAAAGCTCTCTATTTCAGGGGCTTGTCGATGTTCAGGGCCGCCACTTCGACCAAGGGATAATTCTGCTGTGCGTACGTTGGTATCTGGCTTACAATCTCAGCTTGCGTGATCTGGAAGACACGATGGCAGAGCGCGGCATTCACGTCGACCATTCGACTGTCCACCGCTGGGTTGTGCACTTTTCCCCGCTGCTGCTTGAACGCTTCAACCGGCGAAAACGTCCGGTCACCGGCAAGTGGCACGTTGATGAAACTTATATCTGGGTGCGCGGTCGCTGGATGTATCTCTACCGCGCCATCGACAGCATAGGCGACACGGTAGAGTTCTTCTTCAGCGAAAACCGTGACCTCCCGGCCGGCAGACGCGTCATCCGCAAAGCGCTGAACCGTCATGGCCGACCAGATCGTATTGTCATTGATGGTAGTCAGACGAACCCGGAGGCAATCATTGCGTGCGATGGCGAGAGCCGGCTTCGGAGCCAAACGCAACGGCCACTGAAGCCGATCCGCGTTCGGCAGAGCCACTACCTCAATAACCGGATTGAACAGGACCATCGGCGGATCAAGCGGCGCGTCCGGTCAATGCTCGGCTTAAAGTCCTTTCCTCGGCCGCCGTCATATTGGCCGGCATCGAGATAGTGCATATGATGCGTAAGCGTCGGGCAAGCTACGCCTATAATCCAGCACCGTCACTTGTCGAACAGGTCGAAATCCTGGCCACGTAAAAACTCGATTTCGGCTTCGGGTTTGCGACAGAGCCGTCGTAACTTGCGCCGCACAGAAATACTCCATCGAGCCGCGCTTGACCGCGACGTTCGTCATAGACGGCGTGCATGTACTGTTTAATCGAGAACAGCGCCCGACCCTTCAGGTATACGCCAGTTCCTCGACTAGGGCGCGCGTGGCATGCTCCCGGTGCATGGCGTTGTAGCATTCGCCCCACCCGATAACCCCGTCCCGTGTGGTGACCTTGGCTAGGATCAGGTTTTTCGGCCCGCTTTCAGCAGGAAGCTCTCGATCGTTTCAATGGTGTCGGCCACGTCCCATATTCCTCCTGTTGGCGTGGGGTCTCATGGCTCCCCGGCACTGCACGGCCCTTCTACGGAGACCCGTCTTTGGCTTGCCGAATTGCGCTCCAAATCCGGTGCGGTGTCGCGGGCATGTCCAGATGACGAACCCCGAGTGGCCTGAGCGCGTCGTTGACCGCATTCATCACGGCGCAAAGCGCGCCGACGGTGCCCGCTTCTCCCACGCCCTTGACGCCCAGCGGATTGACTCGAGTGGGGACGTTGCTTGTTGCGAACCGGTAGCCGACCAAGTCGTCGGCCCGCGGCATCGCGTAGTCCATGAAGGAGCCGGTCAGCAATTGCCCGTCTGCGTCGTACAGTAGTTCTTCGCTCAGAGCCTGACCGGCACCTTGCGCGACGCCCCCGTGGATCTGGCCCTCGACCAATTCGGAATTCAGAACCCGGCCGAGATCCTCTACGGCGGTGTAGCGTGTCAGCCACCGTTCGCCGGTCTCGGGGTCGATTTCGATTTCGGCGACATGCATGCCGTTCGGGAAAGTGGGGGCCAAAGGTTTGAAGGATCCCTGGGCAACCGCAACAGTCCCGTCCTCGCCGATCGGCAGCCCCCCCGCAAATTCCGCGAGCGACAGCGACTGATTGCTTTTCGAGTCTCGGAAGACGCCAGCCTCGAAGACGATATCCTCCGCCGCCACCCCGAACTGTCGAGCGGCAATGGCAGCCAACTGGGTGATCAGCTTATTACAGGCATCGGAAATCGCCGGGCCTCCGACGCTGGTGGAACCAGAGCCGCCATTGCCGCGGCCGCTTTCCAGCCGGTCGGTATCGCCTTGGCGATGCAGCACCCGCTCTGGCTCGACGCTAAAATGCTCGGCCACTAAGTTGGGGAAGGCGGTTTCGTGGCCCTGTCCAACCGAGAAGCTGCCAGGCTCGACGAGTAGACTGCCGTCAGACAGGAGCGATACCTTGGCGTGGTCCGGCGAGGGGCCTCGGATGGTGCCGCCGGAGGTCTCGATGCAGATTGCAACGCCCAGCCCCAGCAAGCGGCCGTTGCGCTCGGCCTCGGCGCGACGGGCTGGGAAGTGTGCAAGATCAGCTTCAGCGGTACCCCGCTCGATGAGTGCCGGGAAATCTCCGCAGTCGTAGGTAAAGGTGAGAGCCGTCCGGAAAGGCATGCGCTCAGGTGGTACGAGGTTGCGACGTCGTAACTCTAGCGGGTCGAGCCCGAGCTCGTGCGCGGCGACGTCCAGGATGCGTTCGATGTAGTAGGCCGCCTCCGGCCGCCCGGCACCGCGGTAGGCGGCGATCGGCGGAGTATTGGAGAGAACGCCGCGCACCTCCACGCCGATTACGGGGATTTCGTAAACTCCGGCCATTGAGCCGATATTGTTGACCGCGCCGCCGCTGCCCCCGGAAAGGTACGCGCCGACGTTGAGGTCGATCCTGCCGGTCAGTGCGACGATCCGGGCGTCAGCATCCAAGCCGACTGCAATTTCTGCATCTGCCTCGCGGCCGCCAGGGTCGGATAGCATCGCCTCGGAGCGGCTGCTTTCCCAGAGCACCGGCTGGCCAAGATACTTCGCAGCGAACGCCACAGCCGCGCCCTCGCCGTGCAGTCCGCCCTTCATCCCGAACGAGCCGCCCACGTCGCCGATGTGAACATGTGGATCGTCATCGAGTCCGCGAGCCTTCAGCGCGTTCAGCAATCCGTGCGGTGACTGATGGCTGGCGCTCATGCCCAACCGCCCGTCGGGCTCGATCCAGGCGAGAAAAACCCTCGTCTCGAGCGGACAGGCGCCAACGCGACTAACCTTACAGGACAGGCGCGTGACGTGCGCCGCGCCGGCTAGTGCGCGCTCGGCCGTGTCCATATCGCCGCCTCGCCAGACAAAACCAATATTGTCCGGCTCCCAGACCCTCGGCGCCTCCGTAGATGTGGACCTCGCAGAGGCGACAGTCGTTACGTACGGGAGCGGTTGGTAGGTCACTTCCACGGCTTCCGCCGCGTCCTCGGCCTCCGCGGCCGTGTCCGCAACTACCATGACCACGGGCTCACCGAGATATCGCGCGATTTCCGACGCAAGCGCCGGTCTGTCCGTCTTGGGGGCCGGTGAACCGTCGGCGCGGGGATATGCGATGCCGCCGGGCTCGGGCCCTACACCGGCCGCTTCCAGGTCAGCCGCCGTAAAGATCGCCCTCACGCCCGGCAGGGACGCGGCCTGCCGACTGTCAATGCCGATGATCCGTGCGTGAGGATGCTCGGATCGCACGAAGCGAGCAATAAGACACCCTTCCGGCTTAACATCCGAGGTGTAGCGGCCGTTTCCGATCAGGAACCGAAGATCCTCACGCCGTCCGGCGCGGGTCTGTCCGCGCTCATCTGATAGTATTGCCTGCAACCCTCATCTCCGATTGATTTACTTGTGGCAGTACCGGTTCTGGCTGGCTAGGTGCGCACGCCCACTACGCTTTGTCGACGCGGTGAGGTACTTGGATCTCCGGCTAGCCAGTACCTTATTGACATTTTTATCAATAATTCGCATAGCTGCAACCGATATTGGAGACAAAGGCCGCACCCGTCGCCTAACTCTCCGCTTATACGGGATTTTGTGAAGGTGCAGCAGACATGACGCTTGAATCAGAACGCTTGCAGGGACTGAAGGAGGGATTGACGGCTACCTTGACCATCGTCCTTCTCAAGCCTGGGCTACGCAGCGTATGGATCCACCGGTGCCATGCCCTTGCGCCCGGATCGGGGCAGGGTCGCCGGAAGACCCTTCCGCTTCGAGCCGGCGCCGGAGGATCTCGCGGACGCTGGCGGCCTCGTGGGGCACAACCTGTCTCCACCCGCGCCGCCATTGGGCGATGCCCGAAAGCGCGGTCGGGAGATCGGTGCAATGGGGCAGGCCGATGCCGGGACCTTCGGTGATATCCTCTGCGCGTGGATGGTGAAGGGGAAGGCCGGGAGTCTCGTGACGGACGGGCCGTGTCGGCTTGGTGCAGCCGGCTTGTTCACACCAGTAAAGAAATGACGCGAGCACTTAAAATCGCGCCGGGAAGGCGAACAATGATACAGAATCCACTCGGCCAGACCGTAGAGATCCCGGCCGATTCAAATCTGGAAAATATAATCAGTCAGCTTGAGGAGGATATCGTCTTCGGCCGGCTGCATCAGAGGGAACGGCTTATAGAGGACGATCTGATCTCTCGTTTCGGTGCCAAGCGACACGTCATCCGGCAGGCGCTGGCGGAGCTTGAGCACAGAGGGCTGGTCGAGCGTGTGCCTAACAGAGGAGCGTCGGTCTGTGCTTACAGCGCAGAGACCGTGCGCCAGCTCTACGACGTGCGCGAGGTGCTTGAACTCCACGCGGCGAAGCTGATTCCGCTACCGCTGCCTTCCGACATGCTCGACAAGCTGAAGCGCGTCCAGCAAGACCATGACCGGGCGGTGGACGAGGTCGATTTTCACATGGTCTTCCGCTCCAATATCGCGTTTCACCGGGTGTTCTTCGATTTCTGCAACAACCCCTTTCTTGCCAAGTCCATCGATGAATACGCGCTGCGCGCACAGGGGATCAGGTTCTACGCGCTGGCTGATCCGGACGAGCACAAGCGGGCGCGCGACGAGCACCACGAGATGATCGCAGCGCTTGAGGTGGGGGATCGCAACGCGCTGATAGACGTTTGCCGTCGGCACCTCATTCCCGCCCCGAGGTTCTACATCGGCGCCCTCTCTCGCCTACCCGGCTGATGAAACCACACGCCCGCGCGGAAATCGCCTTGCCGCGCCCAACACAATTGAGACGGAACTGACTCATGACCACCGGGCTGAAACGCGGCTTGACCAATTACGGTGATCCGGAATTCTCCGCTTATCTCCGTCGCGCCTTTATCAAGGCCATGGGACTATCGGACGATGCGCTGTCCCGGCCAATTGTCGGCATCACAAATACGTACAGTGACTTCAATCCATGTCACGGCAACGTTCCGCAACTGATCGAGGCAGTGAAGCGCGGAGTGATGATGTCGGGTGGCCTGCCGATGGTGTTTCCCACCATCACGCTGCACGAATCCTTCGCGTATCCGACCTCAATGTTCCTACGGAACCTGATGGCGATGGATACCGAGGAGATGATCCGCTCGCTGCCCGTCGACAGCGTGGTGGCGATAGGCGGTTGCGACAAGACGCTGCCCGCTCAGGTGATGGCGATGGTCAGCGCCGACCGCCCGGGCATCGTGCTGCCGACCGGGGCGATGTTGACCGGGGAGCATCGCGGCGTGCGGATCGGAGCCTGCACGGATTGCCGCCGGTTTTGGGCAAGCTATCGCGGCGGCGAGATCGCCGACGGCGAAATCAGCGAGGTTAGCGGTCGGCTGGTGCCGAGCGTCGGCACCTGCTCGGTCATGGGAACCGCCAGCACGATGGCGGGCCTTTGCGAGGCTATGGGCCTTAGTTTGCCGTACAGCGGTTCGATCCCCGCGGTTCTGGCGGAGCGGATCCGTTGCGCGGAGGAAACCGGACGCCGCGCGGTCGGCCTTGCCGCAGAGGGGCTGACACCTCGGCAGATACTCAGCGATGGCGCGATCCACAACGCGATGGCCGTACTGCAGGCGATGGGCGGCTCGACCAATGCAGTCATCCACCTCGCCGCAATCGCTGGACGCACCGGCCGCGCCTTCGATTTCGAGGCGCTGGACCGGTTAGGGCAAGAAATCCCGGTTCTCGTCGATCTCAAGCCGTCGGGCACCTTCTACATGCAGGATTTCCATGCAGCCGGCGGCTTTCCTGCTCTGTTTGCGGAACTGCAGGATTTCCTGCAAACCGATTGCATGACCGTCGCTGGCGTCCCACTGTCCGCGACGATCTCCGGCGCTACGGACAGAAGGACCGCAAGCAAGGTCATTCGCAGCAGGGTCGATCCGATCTCGGATTATGGGGCGGTAGCGATGCTCTACGGCAACCTTGCACCGAACGGGGCAGTTATCAAGCAGTCCGCCGCGTCGCCCGAGCTGATGCAACACGAGGGCAGGGCGCTCGTGTTCGACGGCGTGGAAGACCTGGCCGCACGGATTGATGACCCGGATCTCGACGTGGAAAAGGATGATATCCTCGTTCTGCGTAATGCAGGACCCATAGGAGGGGAAGGGATGCCAGAGGCGGGCTATTTACCCATCCCTGCCAAGCTGGCGCGGAGCGGCGTCAAGGACATGGTACGGATTTCCGATGCCAGGATGAGCGGCACGGGGTTCGGCACGATCGTGCTGCACATTGCACCGGAAGCCTGGATCGGGGGACCGCTGGGCCTGGTGCGCAGCGGCGACCGGATCCGGTTGGATGTGAAGGGCCGGCGCTTGGACCTTCTGGTGTCGGATGCCGAACTGGAAGACCGTCGCGGTTTCCGGAAACCCGTGAGGCGGCCCGCGCCTCGGGGTTACGCCCGGCTTTTCGAACATTGCGTAACCCAGGCCGACGCCGGTTGCGACTTCGATTTCCTGAATGAAACCTCATCCGGAACATCGCTGGCATAGGAGCCTGAGAACGCAAACGTCGGGCCGCGTCTGCGGTCGACGCAACGTAGTCGCGGAGGTGGACTGTGGAAGCGGTCGCTCCAGGCCTGCCGCTTCATGCACTTTGTGATTTGCCCAGAAGCTCCAGCGCCCGGACGAATGCCGAGTGATCCTCTGGCGCACGAGTGTGAGCGGCGCAGGCATCGAAAAGCTGCCGCGTCGAAGCCGTGTTCGGAAGCACCACGCCCATTGTTCGCGCGCCTCGAGCGCCAGGTTGAGGTCCTTCTGGTGCAGTTCGATACGGAATCCGGGGTCGAATTTGCGCTCGATCATCCGAGCGCGTTCATCCTCCGTGCAAAGTCACGGGTCGCGGTGGGTGAGATCGAACTCATGTCGATTACGAGCTTGCCGTCAGAAAGCCCATCGGCGACACTTTTCTCGCCGAACAATAGGTCGGCGACCTGCGGCGTTCCCGCGCGACTGCATCGTGGCCCGTCACGGTCTGCAGCCCCTTTGTAGCCAGGTCCGGATTCGGGGAGCGCCTATGGTCCATGGCGAAAACCCTGGGGCCGGCTTCGAGCAGGTGCTCTGGCATCGGTTTGCCCACGACGCCCAACCTTATGAAGTCAATGGTTCCATATGGTCACTCCTTTCGGTTTTGCTTTTCGGCTGAGGGTATCCACTCGTACTATCCCGCGAAGTGCTTCTTCGGTGGGTTTATGAACGGCCTTTTTTGCCAGCCTGTGCAGCACCGAAGGTGAGAGGAAGAAAAAGTCAATATCTTTATTAATAAGATTTTCGAAAAAGATTATTTACAATCTATCGGCCTGATGTTATGCAGTTTTTTGGGAGAATTTGACGGTGAGGAGATGCAGCGCCAGGGCCGCACGTGGATGCGGCGCACCGCTAAACCTGATCAGAACATGCAAACCATGCAGGCGGAAGGTACCGAATGGCGAACGGGATAACGTTGGGAAATGAACTAACGGAAAGCGCGGAGCACGAGCCCTGGTATCGTTCGCCGTTTCGTCTGTTCCAGACCAATCTTTTGGAACCCGATGCCGATATGGACGTGGAGAAGGTTCTTGATTTCATCGAGGACATGGGTTGCAACGTCTGGCTGGTGAACGGCGGCGGCATCCTTTCGTTCTATCCGACGCGGCTTGAGCACCAGACCCGCAACCCTTATCTCGACCGGCGGCCGAGCGGTGACCTGTTCGGCGACGCGGTTGAGGCCGGCCACCGGCGCGGTATCCGGGTGATGGCGCGGATGGACTTCTCGAAGGTCAACCAGGCGGTGGCCGACAGGCACCCGGATTGGCTGTTCGTGCGTCCCGATGGCCGGCGGCAGGCCGCCGAGGGGCAGGTAAGCGTCGATCCGAGCGGCGATTATTACCAGGAAAAGCTGCTCGAGGTGGTCGACGAAATGATTGACCGCTACCCGCTCGATGGCTTTTTCTTCAATCGTGCCGGCTTCAACGAATTCGACTACGCGATGCACTATCACGGCGTATCGCAGTCAGAGGCTTCGAAGAGGGGGTTCGCCGCCTTCAGCGGCGGCCAGCAGTTACCGACAGGGCCGGAGTCGCCCAACTACGATCTCTGGCGAGCGTATTGCGCGAAGGTGGTCGGCGATCTCTGGGTCCGGATCTCGGCCCACATCAAGACCCGACGCCCGGACGTGGCGCTGCTGCGCTCGGACGATGTGATCTTCTTCGAGGCGAATAACAAGATGGGCCGCCCATTCTGGCCGCATCATGTCAACGAACAGGTTAGCGCCTACCGGACTCAGCGTCCGGACAGGCCGGTTCTGTGTCACTGCGTGACCTTCGTTGACATGCCTTACCGGATCGCAAGTGAGCAGCCGGAACATTTCGCGCAGCACCAGATTCAGGGCTTGTCCCGCGGCGCCAACATCTCAGCTTACATCATGGGCGTTCCGGGCGAGATCGAGTACCCTTCGCTCGAGGTAGGGCGCGAGATCATGCGGTTTCACCGCGACAATCAGGACGTCTACCACGGACTTGTTCCGGCCGCGCATGTGGGCCTCGTCCGGCCGAACATGCTGGCCATGAGCCTCGACCGGCATCGTGAGGCGCAGGAGGAATTCCGCGGGCTCTACGAGGCGTTGCAGCAGGCGCACGTTCCGTTCGACGTCGTCCCCGCCGAGGGGCTCGACGACATGAGGGCCAATGGCGGGCTGGGGCGTTACTCGGTCCTCGTGCTGGCCGATCTCGGTCCCCTCCCAGCTGAGGCAGTCACCGCGCTCGACACCTTCGTCGAGCGCGGTGGACGGCTGGTCGTGACTGGCCGGTCCGGCTTCGACGCCAAAGACCGCGCCCAGCTTGCCCGGATGCCCGCGGTCCGTGTCACCGAGACCACCACCGACCCTGACGCGCTGAAATCTGTCTACGTCACCGAGCGCCCGGTGGAAGAAGGCCGCTACTATTTCGCTCCTCTGTCGCCGGTTTTCGGCGCGCACCTTCGGGTGGAGGCGGCACCAGGCGCGGAGGGGAGGCTGGTCTTCCTGCCACAGGCGCCCTACGGACCGCCGGAGAAGTGCTACGGCCATGCCGCGGACGGCACGCCGGGCTTCTGGCTCGACGCAAGCGGCAAGGTTGCACTGATCCCCTGGACCGTCGGACGATCCTATCACGAACTCGGGCTGACCACGCTGCGCGACATCATTGTCGACGTGACGCTCTCTCTTCTGGGCGACGACGAACCGGTGCAGGCCGATTTGGAAGAGCATGTGGAGATGACGTTGCAGCGGCGCGGCAGCGATCTTGTGGTCCACCTGATCAACCTCTCCGGTGCGCGGCGCAAGAACTACGGGCCGCCCATTCGGACTCGCGGCGGAACGCTGCGGCTGGCCGGCGCGGCGGATGGCACCACCGCCAGAGCCCTTATCTCCGGATCGCCGTGCCCAGCAGTCCGCGACGGCGACGCCCTCGTCTTCTCTCTTCCCGAACTCAACCGCTTCGAAGTTTTGCTGATTGAGGCGAAATAGGGCGACGAAGATGAACCAGACCGTGACGAACACCGGCAAACAGGCTCGCACCATTAAGAGCGTGTTGGCTACGGTGCCGTTCGCATCCGAGCATATCGAAGCGTTGCGCCAGGCTGTGTTCCCGGCAGAGTTCGTGCACTGCGACGCAAAGGATGACGCGACTATCGCCAAGGCGCTGGAGACTGCAGACGTGGCGATCATCGCGGGCGATCTCGACGACCGTCACGTTGCAGCGCCCAACCTGAAATGGGTGCACTGTGACCATTCCGGCCTGACCAGGTCAGCGCGCCCGGACGTATTCGAGAAGGGGCTAATCGTGACCGGCTCGGCCGGACGCTCGGCCGAAGCCTTGGCACAGCACGGCTTCTACTTCGCGCTCGCGCTGACCTTCGAGGCCAAGGCCCTGCTGCGCGACCAGGCCGCACATGTGTGGCGCGGCATTCCCGACTACGCGCAAAAGCTCGGGCTGCCGGGCAAGACGCTCGGCATCGTGGGCTTCGGGCATACCGGAAAGGCGATGGCGGCGCTCGGTCGGGCCTTTGGAATGAAAGTGATCGTCTACACCCGCAGCGTTTGCTCCAGCACCGAGAACGTGGACGTTCTGCTCTGCTCCGAGGCCGGCCAAACCAAAGACCGGCTGGTCGAAGAGGCGGATATAATCATGCTGGCGACGCAGCTGACCGACGCCACCTACCACATGTTCTCCACCGACGAATTCAGGCGAATGAAACGAACTGCACTGATCATCAACATGGCCCGAGGCCAGGTGATCGATGAGGACGCACTGCTGGTAGCACTGGAAGAAAGACAGATCGCCGGCGCCGGGCTTGACGTCTTCAGGCAGGAACCGCTGCCGGCTGACTCTCCGTTATGGGACCAGCCGAACGTGATGATTACCCCCCACGCCACGCCCGGACTGCCGGACAAGACGCAACGCTCGGTCGATATGATTCTCGGCAACATTGAGCGTTATCGGATCGGCAAACCCATGATCAATGCCATCACGGAACAGGACGTCTACACACCGAAATAGGCCCGTACTTACGCACGTCGGCTGCTGTATCCACTGAAGAATCGGTGGTCGGGGGAACAAAGTAGGAGGCCCGGAGAGGCTCAAAAATGGGAGGAAGACAAATGTTAAGGCTATCGGGAAGACTAGCCGCCGCCGTCAGCGCCGGCATGCTGACCTGGGCAGCCGGCGCTCCGCTCGCGGTAGCCCAACCGACTGACCGTGCGATTACGGTGGTTCTGCCGACCGAGCCGGATTCACTCGATCCGTGCGACACGCAGACCGCAACGAATGGTAATGTGAGCAAGGACAATATCTTTGAATCGCTTACCAAAGTCAGTCCTGAAGACGGAACGGTCATACCGTTGCTGGCGGAGTCCTGGGATCGCGTCGAGCCGAATGTTTGGCATTTCCATCTCAAAGAAGGTGTGAAGTTCCACGACGGTTCTGAGTTCGATGCTGAAACGGCAGCCGCAAACATTATCCGATCGCAAGCCGGTACTGATTTCTACGGCGGAGCTCTGGCCTGCTACAACTCCGAACAGTTCGTGGAGCGGGTCGATGCCGAAGCAATCGACAAATATACGCTTCAAGTGTCGACCGAGAGGCCCGATCCGATCATGCCCCTGCGGCTGACCTATATCGATATGGGCAGCCTCGAGAGCCAACAAAAGGCCGAGAAGATCACTAACCCCGTTGGTACGGGCCCCTATCAGTTTGTCGAGCGGATTCAGGGTCAATCGATCAAGCTGACACGTTTTGATGGATACTGGGGTGAAATCCCTGAGGTGAAAGATGTCACTTACGTATACCGTACCGAAGCGTCGGTCCGAGCGGCCATGGTCGAGACTGGCGAAGCGCAGCTCGCCACCGCAATTAGGGCCGAAAATGCCACGGGAGATGATCGTACTGTCGCATATAAGGACAACCGGATTTTCCTGATGCGCGTCATGACCCACAAGGAGCCATTTTTGGATCCGCGGGTTCGCAGAGCTATCTCCCATGCTGTTGATCGGGATTCGATAACGAGGGCACTAATGGGGATAACGGGATCTCCTTGGTATCAGATGCTCGGACCCCAGGTGAACGGCTTCATCCCGGATTTCGACAATTCGCAACTCGCGTATGATCCGGAAAAGGCACGGCAACTCCTGGAAGAAGCGAGGGCGGATGGTGTGCCTGTGGACACCGAATTCCTCATCATCTCGCGGCCCGACCAGTTGCCGAACCAGACAGAAGTGGTCCAGGCCATTGCTCAGAATCTGGAACAGGTTGGCTTTAACTTCCAGTTGCTGAACATGGAAGGCAGTGCCTGGTTGAAGTACCTGCGGGCACCGTTCCCTGACGATCAGCCGGCAACGCTTCAGATGGTATCGCACGACAACACATCCGGTGACGCGAGTTTTAGCTTTCCGCGGTACATCTCCTGTGAGGGACCGGTCTCCTCGACTTGTAACGAGCGGATAGACGAACTGCTCAAGCAAGCGGATGTTGCCGCCGACGAGGAGCGTGCAAAGCTATATCAGGAGGCAGCACGCATCCTTTACCTCGAAGAAACGTCCATGATCGGCGTTGCAGAGCAGGCGCGATTGATCCGGCTCGGCGATGGAATCCGATACGATGCCAACCCGATGTCTGGTGTCATTATCCGCATCGCCGATATCCATTTGTCCGAGTAATTCCGTAGAGGACTTCTAGGTTATTCAAGCTGCCCGATCCCATAACCGGGATCAGGCAGCGCTAAAATTAAGCTCGCCAAGCAAGACACAGCCGGAAGCGGTCGTTATGATAACATTCCTTAGCCGCCGCCTGACCTCGAGCATTATTACGCTCATTGGCGTCGTCGTCATGGTATTCTTTCTGGCTCGGCTAACCGGCTCGCCTGTCGATGTATTCTTTCCGGAAGGTGCGGCGCCAGAACGAATTGAAGCCTTCAACCGTGCATACGGTCTGGATAAGCCGGTCATTGAGCAATTCAGAATATTCCTATGGAAAGCGCTGCAGGGAGATTTCGGTGACTCCATCTGGCAGCAGCGGTCCGCGATGGCAGCGGCTTGGGGAGAGATGCCGATAACGATTGTACTCGCTGCCATTGCTCTGTCCGTGTCGACGGGTATGGCGATTATTCTCGGATCTCTCGCGGCAGTCTTTCGTTTCACTGTTGTCGACCGAACGATAACATTCTTCTCACTTGTTTTGGGCAGCATGCCGGCGTTCTGGTTTGCTTTGGTCGGAATTCTTCTGTTCGCGGTGCACTGGCGCCTCTTACCCACTTCGGGCAGTAACACCTGGCTGGCGTGGATTTTACCCGTCGCAACGCTTTGCTTACAGCCGATTGGCGTGCTAACGCAGGTTGTTCGCGGAGCGATGATTGACGTCTTGACCTCTGGCTTCGTGCGTAACGCACGGGCACGTGGGTTTAACTCACGCCGTCTGGTATTTCGGCATGCTCTACGCAACGCGGCGCTGCCGATCATTTCTGTTGCAGGCGATATTGCCGCCGGAATGGTCAACGGTGCAGTTATCGTCGGCGTCGTTTTCGCATTCCCAGGCATCGGTAAACTGATTGTCGGCGCGATGTTGGCGCGAGATTTTCCTGTCCTGCAAGCGAGCGTGGTTGTCGTTGGGATTTCGGTCATCCTCCTCAATCTTATTGTGGACCTGATCTACGTCCTGGTCGATCCGCGTGTTCGCCTGAGCTGAGGGGTTCCATGACAATCGCCACTCGTAGTTCTCAGATTCCACCGTTGAAGCGGATTTTTAATTCTCCTAAGTGGGAGATGTTCTTGGGATCTCCTTTAGCTATTGCTTCATTTGTCTGGCTTCTATTTGTGACATTTGTCGCTGTTATCGGCCCGATATTCGTTTCCGAGCAAGCTAACCATCAGGATCTGCTTTTACGCTTTTATCCGCCATTTACGCTTGACGAAGGTGTGAGCTACGTACTTGGTGGAGATAGCCTGGGCCGACCAATTCTTCTTCAGCTTATCGTCGGTGCCCGTACCTCCCTGATCATTGCAGCGTTCGTCGTGGGGATGTCGGCTTTGCTCGGCTATGCGATCGGCCTTTACTCAGGCTACTTCGGCGGGTGGATCGACAACATCCTTTTGCGTCTTGCCGATATTCTCCACACGGTTCCTTCGATGCTGCTAGCGCTGGTGGTGCTATTTGTCCTGGATCCAAGTATTACCAACCTGATTGTAGTGCTCGGAATCACACGTATACCGGTTTATTTACGCACAGCGCGGGCGCAGACGCTGGAGGTTCGCGAGCGAGTGTTCATAGAAGTCGCCCGCGCGGCCGGAGCGTCTCATTGGCGGATTATGACGCGTGACGTGGCTCCGATGGTTTTTCCGACAATCCGTACGTTGGCTATGCTCGAGGTCGCCACCGTCATTCTTCAGGCGGCCAGCCTGACCTTCCTCGGTATCGGCTTGCAGCGCCCCGACGTCGACTGGGGCATGATGGTGGCCGATGGTCGCGAATACTTGCGCAGCGCCTGGTTCGTTACGGTTTTTCCGGGCATCATAATCGTCCTCACCGCACTTGCGGCCAACCTGTTCTCGAACTGGCTGCGGGCGGTAGAGGACCCTGCACAGAGCATCCACTTCTTCTCGAAACCCCGCCGCCAAAAGGCTGAATAGCATGAGCGCGCTTCTAGATGTGGAGGACGTACGGATCGATTTCACTACGCGCCGCGGCGTCGTCCACGCTGTGAGAGGGGTTTCGTTCTCCATTGATCAAGGAGAATCGGTTGCCATGGTTGGCGCCAGCGGCTCAGGCAAAACCGTGCTCGGCAGGTCGCTCTTGGGACTTGTGGAAGAACCAGGTGAGGTGAGCGGGTCCATCATATTTAACGGACAACAAGTAGTCGGCAGTTCCGAAAGCCACCTTCAGCCTATCCGGGGGTTGGGTATGGCGATGGTTTTCCAAGACGCGCTCGACGGGCTGAATCCGGTCTATAGCATAGGCTCGCATCTTATGGAAATTCTGACGATCCGGATGAAGAAGTCGCGATCCGAGGCCCGCCACGAGGCGCTGCGACTAATGGAAGAAGTAGGCATCCCGAACGCGAAATCCCGTTTTCACGACTATCCACACCAATTCTCAGGAGGCATGCGGCAGCGCATCTGCATTGCTCTGGCTATCGGATTGCGTCCCAAGATCCTAATCGCTGACGAACCGACCACAGCGCTGGATGTGACTGTGCAGGCTGGCATCCTGGATCTCATCCGCCGATTACAGGACGACTATGGAATGGGATTGATATTCATCACACACGACCTTGCGGTCGCTCAGCAGATTTCTGAACGTGTGCTTGTGATGTATAATGGTGAGATTGTAGAGCAGGGTGAAACGCGTGAAGTGTTTCAACATCCAAAGCACCGCTATACGCGGGCTCTGCTGGCCTCTCATCCGGCCCATGCGACGTCCTGGCGTGATCTGCAGCCGATGCCAGAAAGCTTTGTCCTGGAAGCTTGAGCCAGCGGGGTAAACCGCCGTGTCATCTCGATTCTATTCTGGAGAATAAGAGCTCGTGACAAAACGCCCGCAGCCCGTCGAGAACAGCCCTCCGCTTCTTGAGGTCAGAAAGCTCTACAAGTCTTTCGGAACACCGCGGCGGGGAGAAAAGCTTGGGCCGATCATTGCCGTCAACGATGTCAGTTTCAGCCTAGCAAGCGGCGAATGCATGGCTATTGTAGGTGAATCCGGGTCCGGCAAATCGACGCTCGCACGAACGCTTTTGAGATTGGTGACGGCGGATAGCGGAGAGGTTCTGTATCGAGGCAAGGATATACTGACGCTCTCCAATGCAGAAATGCGAGTGCAGCGAAGAAATCTGCAGATGGTCTTCCAGGACCCTTACGCTTCTCTGCATCCGCGCCAGAATGTTCGCCGCCTGATTTCGGAACCTTGGTACATTCATCCCGATGTTCTCGAACGCTCCAATAGGCCGGCCAGAATTTCGCAACTGCTCGAACAGGTGAACCTGCCAGAGCACTTCGCCGACCTCTATCCCAACCAAATGTCGGGCGGACAGCGACAACGGGTGGCCATTGCCCGCGCGCTGGCGCTTGAGCCGGAGATCCTCATCCTTGACGAACCGGTTTCGGCACTTGACGTTTCGGTTCAGGCACAGGTCATCCAAGTATTGATGACCCTGCAGGAAAGATTGGGTCTAGCCTATATCTTTATTTCGCACGATCTCGCGCTTGTCCGTCTTCTGGCCAGTAAAGTAGCCGTCATGTACCGCGGCGCATTCGTAGAAACCGGCCCGACCGAACAGATCTTTAGCAATCCAAAGCACGAATACACGAAGACCCTGCTCGCATCGTCTCCGGGTCTGAACCAAGTCTCCGCGAATTACAAAAGGGTGGAACAGGTGACATTGCGGAATTGAAGAAATAGATGATCCAATCTTGTGTAGTTTAGCGAAGTGAACTGTCGGCAGAGGGTCAACAATTGATATCACGACAAATTAAAAAAGTTTTGGCGACGGTTGAATACAAAGGATGGCATCTCGAACGATTAAAGGAAATATTTGCGCCGGCGGAACTCATCCAGATATCTCCTGATGATGATTTGGGTATCGAGCGCGAACTCCGGAATGTAGACGTCTGCGTACTCAAGTCCGACCTTGATGCACGCTTCGTGGCCGCCAATCAGCTTAAATGGATTCACTGTGACCATTCCGGGGTTAACAAGAGCGCCCGGCCGGAGGTGATCGCAAGAAAGGATTTGATCGTAACCTCATCGGCCGGTCGTGCCGCGCCGGCACTGGCCGCGCATACTTTCTTTTTTGTGCTTGCGTTGACCTACGACGTCCCGACCCTGGTTGAAGCCAAGAAAAAGCATGAATGGCGAAAGATTGCAGGCTTCTCAGACCGACGCGGGCCGTATGGCAAGACCCTAGGGGTCATCGGCCTCGGCTATACTGGGAAGGAAGTCATCGCGCTTGGCCGGGCTTTCGGAATGCGTGTTCTTGGGTACGGCCGCGGGTCGGAACAGGCGAAAATCGCAGGTCTCGACCAGTACTTCGACGGAGGTGCCGGAGAAACCATCGATACGTTGCTGAAAGAAAGTGACTTCGTGGTGCTCTCAGTTCGATTGACGAATGAAACGTATAGGTTGATCGGTTCGCGCGAATTAGCGCTCATGAAGCCCAGTGCCTATCTGATCAACATGGCTCGGGGCAACGTCATCGACGAAGCGGCCCTCGTCCAGGCCTTGCACGACGGAACCATTGCCGGAGCTGGACTGGACGTCTTCGAGCAAGAACCGCTGCCGCCCAATGCGCCAATCTGGGACGCGCCGAACACAGTGATCACTCATCACCAAACTGCCGAAATGCCTGATCTTGTTGCGCGGTCGCTCGACATTATCGCGGAGAATGCGCGCCGTTACCGCGCCGGCGAAAAGCTGCTGAACCAAATCAAGGCGCAGGACGTGTACACACACTGAATCGTCGGTCTGCGAGAGGAAGGAACTAAAATCGTGGAGCATCCTAAGACGCTGGATGGGCCTTGGCGCGTAGCAAGGCTGAATCCGGAGGCCCTGCCGCAGGGTGTTGACCCCGCTTCCGTTACAGACCTGCATTGGATCGACGCCAAAGTGCCGGGCGCCGTGCAGTACGATCTTGTCCGCAGCGGCGACTTAGAAAATCCGTTCAGCGGAACAGCAGCCGCCTTCGCGGCGAAATGGGTCGCCGAAAGCAATTGGGTCTACGAAATCGCATTCGATGTCGATCCCGGCGCTTCGGAGCGCTGGGCTCTGGAATTTGAGGGTATCGATACATTTGCCGAAATTTGGCTGAATGGCTTCTGCATCGGCACAACCGCCAATGCAAATCGTCAGTACCGTTTTGACTTCGCATCAAGTCTGCTGCGGCCCACGGGCAACCGGCTGGTTATCGTGGTTCGGCATCACGAGGCGGGCATTGTCGACAAAATACCCGAGGCAAGGCGCATCCTTGGCCACAAAGATGGCGTCGAAGGGCGCTTGGGGAAATCCCTCATACGTCGATATCAGAGAAGCTTTTTTTCAGGCAACAGTACGCTTCTGAATGTCGGAACCGGTGTCTTGGGCATCGGCATCAATGGTCCGGTTCGCCTGATTCCCGTTCGCGAGGTTGAAGTTATCGATCTTTTTGTCAGAACCGAATCTCTGACCGCAGATCGGGCCGACCTCGTGTGCTTTCTCGAACTCGTACATCACGATAATTCCGGACAGGTTGAAGTGACGCTGGAACTGGCGGATCCGGATAAACCAGAGCACGTTGTTGCCACAGAGACTGTCAGTTCAACAGCTTCGGGCAAGCTCCGCATCGATCTAGTTGTCGATAATCCCAAGCCTTGGTGGCCGCGCGGCTATGGCGCCCCGGCGCTCTATACCATGACCGTAAGAATTTCCCGCGCTTCCCGCACGCTGGACACCCTTCGGCGTGAAATCGGCATCCGCACAGTCAAACTTCTGCAGAAGTTGCCATCCGGCCGCCCGACATTCCAGCTTGTCGTTAACGGACAGCCCGTATGGGTCAGGGGCACCAATTTGATCCCGTTCGATTACCTCAAGGTTCATGGCGATCCCGAGGACTATGTCCGCATCTTCGCCTTACTCGACAACGGAAACATCAATTTCATCCGGATGTGGGGCGGTGGCGCGGTTGAATCCGATGAATTCTACGACCGCTGCGACCGAAGCGGCATCATGATATGGCAGGATGCTTACCTCCATAGTATGTACTACCCCGAATACGACCCCGAATTCGTCGAAAACTTTCGCGAAGAGTCGCGGCAGATGATCACCAAGCTGCGTCGTCATGCCTGCCTTACCGTCCTGTGCGGCGGCAACGAGCAGCGCGAGGGTTGGGACGAGTGGGGCTGGCCAGATGAGCTGGACCGTTTTTGGGGGGAGGGGATGATCACAGAGCTCATTCCGTCCTTGGTCGAGGAGCTCGCGCCCGGCGTGCCCTATGTTGACAACTCTCCACACGGCGATGGACGCTCGGGATCTCCGATTTCTGGCGACGGACACATTTGGGGCAATCACTTTAATTCATTAAAGGATCCGCTCTTTGTCAGCGAAACCTGCTGGTCAATCGAAAGTTATTCGCGAGCCGAAACGTTAAAAGAAGTGATGGACTTGGACGTCCGGGACTTCAGTGGCAAAGGTTGGGTCCAGAAGTGGACCGATCGGACCGGCCGTCCCTTGATCAACAAGTTCCCTTATTCGAGCTACCATCCTTCAGGTGGTCTCGGTCCCTACATCCGTGCGCTCGAACTCGAGCAAGGGCTGGCTGATCATCATTCGCTTTCGAACTTCCGCCTTCGCAGCCCCTCATGCAGCGGTATCGTCTACTGGTCATTTAACAAGGGGGGACCACTGTTCCAGTTCGGAGCGGTAGACTACGCGCTCAGGCCGATGATGAGCTACTATATCGTCACGCGGCTATACCGCGACGTGGTCGTGGGCCTATACCGCGACCTTCAGGATATTCGAGTGGTTGCTTCGAACGTTTCGGCGACAGATGTCGAAGCAGAGATTGAGCTTGTGCACCTGAGGACTGACGGGACCATCATGAAGCTCTGGACGGAGCAGATCACCCTGCCGCCCGGCCGGAGCATCCGAGTTATGGATCTCGACGACTACTATAGCAGTATTGTGCAGCGTGACCGGGAGGTCATGTATGCCCAGGTCAAGGTCGGCGGTTCACCAGTCGCCGATGATCTGCTGCTTTTCGCGCCACTCGTGGATGTGTGTACGCCAGAATCAGGCCTATCGATTGCTCAGCGGCAGATCGGTGCCGACGAATGGGAATTGGAATTCACGACAAAAGGGTTGTCCAAGCTGGTCCAGATCGAAAATAGCGACGGGCTCATTCTCTCCGACAACTATTTTCCTCTCGCCGCGGGCTACAACCGAACCATCCGTGTTACCGCCTTGGAAAAATCCGGGGCCGAAGTGCATCTGGACATTTCATCGCTCGACGCTGAGTCGCACGCGCGGATCCAGTTGGAACGTGGGGCTTACTAGGTCAGAACTTAATGCGGTCGCGTAATGGTTATGTCGCAAACTGATCGTCAACGAAGGGCTGGCGCATGAATGCCGCTCCCTTTAACCCGGAGTGTATTGGTCTTGCGGGCGCAAACGCGGATTGAGATTGTGAGGGCGCAGCCCTGAACGGAAGTATCCGGTCTCACCCCCGCCAGCATCGCAGGAGGGTGGATTCCAGAAAATAGCAAAGACTGTTTGGCGGACAGTTGCCGACGCTTGACCACATTGACCGGATGTCTTGATCGGGGGCCGCAAGCCAACAGAACGGTTCTGGCGGAGAATATAGACAAGCCGCCATTTAGCCGCCCATCCCATCTCCGTCGTTTGGAGCGGAAGGCCGAGCTCAGTGCGCGGGTTGCTGTGCAGAACGACTTCCGCCTCCTGAGTCTCCCGCGATAGTTAATGGCTGGTAACAAAATCAGCGCTGTCCATCTAGGGTCACCAATTCGTCGCTATGTATTTGGTCTCTGTGAATTCCAGTATTCCGTGATGCGAGCCCTCCCGCCCCAGCCCACTCTGCTTTACCCCTCCGAACGGCGCGGCCGGATCCGAGACCAATCCGCGATTGAGCCCCACCATGCCGCTTTCGATCTTTTCGGAGACCCTGAGGCCCTTGGAGAGGTCCTGTGTATAGACATAGGCCATGAGACCATATTCGGTCCCATTCGCTGCAGACAAAACTTCATCCTCGGAATCGAAGCGGATGATTGGCGCCACGGGACCGAAGATTTCCTCGCTCATTATTGCCGAGGCAGGATCCACATTATCGATTACCGTCGGCGGGAAATAATATCCTTCACGATTGAGCGCCTTACCTCCCGCGAGCACCCGAGCCCCCCGGCTCTGCGCCTCTTCCACCAGGCCTGATATCCGCTCGACTGCATCCTTGTTTATCAGCGGGCCGCATTGGCTTCCGGTTTCGTAGCCTTTGCCGATCGCAAGGGCCTTCATCCTTTCGGCGAGACCTTTTGCAAAGGCGTCAGCAATACCCGATTGGACATAGAACCTATTGGCTGCCGTGCATGCTTCCCCGCCATTGCGCATTTTGGCGACCATTGCGCCATCGAGGGCTGCCGACAGGTCGGCGTCGTCGAAGACGATGAATGGCGCATTTCCGCCGAGTTCCATCGAACACGAGATCACCTTGTCGGCGGCCTCGCGCAGCAATATCCGTCCGACTTCGGTCGAGCCTGTGAAGGACAGTTTGCGCACGCGCGGGTCATGCAGCATCGCACTGACAGTCTTGCCCGATCTGGAACTGGTGTAGACGTTGACGACACCATCGGGAACGCCTGCTTCGGCGCAGAGGGCCGCGAGCGCATAGGCGGTCAGCGGCGTCTCTGTTGCGGGTTTAAGAATGACCGTGCAACCGGCAGCCAATGCAGGCCCTATCTTGCGCGTTGCCATAGCCGCCGGAAAATTCCAGGGTGTCACGAGTACTGAAACACCTATCGGCTGATGTTGCACGAGTATCCGATTGGCTCCGCTAGGCGCTTTGTACAATTCGCCGTTGAGCCGGACCGTCTCCTCGGCAAACCAACGAAAGAATTCGGCCGCGTACGCCACCTCCCCTTGCGCGTCAGCTAAGGTCTTGCCGTTCTCGAGCGAGATCAACTCGGCAAGCATGTCCCTGTTCTCGATCATCAGTTCAAAACAGCGCCGAAGAACCTCCGACCGGTGACGCGGGGGCGTGGCCGCCCAACCGGGCAATGCCTCATGGGCGGCGTCGATCGCACCCATAACGTCCTCTACTTCCGCATCCGCGACTTCCGCAATAACCGTGCCGGTTGATGGGTCGTAGACCGGAATGCGGTTGCCCGTTGCGCCCTCCTTCCATGCACCTCCAATAAACAGGTTCGAGCGAAGCGCTTTTGGATCGAAGCTTACGCCTGGAAACCGATTGCGTGCAGAAGTGGACATGACCGAGATTTCCCTGATGCGTTCATGAATTCAGCGAGCCGATGTATCCCGAGAATGCCGCCTCCACCAGGAGTTGCATGGATTCCTGGTCGAGCGGCCTGGGATTGTTCTTTACGAGTCTTTGTGCGCCCAGAGCGTTTTCCACCGTCCAGCCGACCTGGTCAGGTGTCAGACCCAAGGCTTCAAGGGTTGGGGGAATGCCGATTGCCGCACAAAGATTCCGCACCCTGTCGATTGCAGCCAGGGCATTCGACGCCGGTTCTGCGCCGGAGGTGGCGACGCCCAGAGCATCCGCGACTTCAACCAGTTCCTGCGTACAATGACGCCGGTTGAATTCCATCACATAGGGCAGCATCACCGCTACACCCGCTCCGTGGGCGGTGTGCGTCAGCGCGCCCACGGGATACTGAACCGCGTGAGCAGCAGACGTACCCGCCACCCCGAATGCGAGTCCGGCCAGGAGCGAACCGTACATCAAGTCGCTCCGCGCTGATGTGTCCGTGCCATCGGCAACGGCCGCTTCAAGGCTGCGTCCGATCCGGGTGATCGCCTGCAGGGCGAACTGGTCCGACAGGATATTCTTGCCGATGAATACGTTTTCGTGGGCGATGGAGGGCGACGGAGAATGCGTGCGCGTTGTGAAGGCTTCAATTGCATGTGTGAGGGCATCGGCACCCGAAACCGCTGTCAGGCCGGGTGGGCAGCTATAGGTTAGCTCGGGATCGCATATCGCAACCTGTGGGATCAGGTAAGGACTGGCAACGCCCACCTTCAGCGTCCGATCAGCGTCCGAGATGACGGCCACGGGAGTCACTTCCGAGCCGGTACCTGCTGTTGTGGGAATGGCAACCAGCGGCATGACCGGACCGGGCACTTTGAACTCACCGTAGTAATCGGACGGGCGCCCTCCATGGGCCGCCAGCAGCGCAATGAACTTGGCTGCATCAATGCAACTTCCCCCGCCAATTCCCACGATTATGTCGGCCGAGGCTCGGGACGCTACCGAGGCCCCTGCCGCCACGGATCTGTCTGGCAGTTCGGGTTCGACGCCGGCAAAGACCGACACTGAGTGGCCCTGTGCCTTAAGCCCATCAACAATCTCGCCGAAATCCCGCTCCGATTCCAGTCGCGTGTCGGTGACGATAACTATGTTTTGTCCCATCGGAAGCGTGAACCGGGGCAGGGACCGACGCTGGCCAGCTCCGAAAACGACATGTCGCGGTGCCCGCATTACTCCGACAGAACTCAACTGTTCACTCTTCATTCTTGTGGTCCTTACCGAAGGCGAGATGGTTTATGCGGGCCCATATTTCATTGGGAATTTCGAGACCATTCTCGAGATTGCGTTGGCGACTTGCCTGACTGCGTTCCTCTGGCAACCGGACGGCATCAAACCCCTCCGCGGGCGGCTCGGCGCGCAAAAGATCGAGATATGCGGCAAGACCCGCACCTGGACTGTCGATGATTATGAACACGTCGCCCTTGTTGCAGATGTCGGTAGAATCGAGGGTTCCCCTGACGTCCCGCCCAAGCGCGGCGCCGGTTAGCGCCGAAACCAGCAACTCGAATGAAAGACCCAGAGCGTATCCCTTGGCTCCACCAAAGGGAGCAATCGCTCCCTTTTTGGCCCGATGTGGATCGGTCGTCGGATTTCCATCGATATCGAGCGCCCAGCCGAGCGGGATTGGCTCGTCCCTGTTGGCGTGGTCATGAATCTTCCCCATGGCCACGTGACCGGTCGCCGTGTCAGCTATGTAGGGACCTGTCTCGGTCGGAATTCCGAATGCGATGGGGTTCGTGCCAATCATGGCACGCCTTCCGCCCCAAGGGTGCACCAGTGCCTCACTGGTCGACAGGGCAATCATTATCTGACCGTCGGCGGCGACATGTTCGGCGTAAAAGGCGAGCATACCGATATGGTTCGAATTCGAGATCGCTGCGACAGCGACGCCGTGCTCTCTGGCGCGCCGCCTGGCCACCTCGATCGCTTTCATAGCGACGACCGGTCCCAGACCCATCTGACCATCAACCTGAAGAAAGCCAGGGGCGCGCCATTCATGCCTGCCGCTGGTCCGCGGATCGGCAACGCCATTTGCAATGCGCTCGATTATACGTGGCAGGCGCAGAAGGCCGTGCGATGCCAGTCCTCGCAATTCGGCCTCGATCAGAAGATCTCGCTGCAGGTCGGCGTTGGCAGCCGGAGCGCCCGCTCGTCGCAGGACCTCCCCGGCAACTTTTCTCGCTTCTTTAACCGAGACAATTGGCAATGCTGCAATCCCTCAAGTCTACTTGTCCTGGCAATGTCGTCGAACATCGCGAACGGTAGCTGGTCAATGAGCGCGCCGTTCCCGAATTTCGGCGCGCCCTGTTCGATATCCGCTTCTAGACCCTGAACTTCTCGATTGCGTCTGGTCTGACCTCGAGGCCAAGGCCAGGTTCGTCGGTCAGGGAAACGAAGCCGTTCCTGGGCGCAGGGGGATCGACAAACAGGGCCTCGCCCACCTTCCAACTCAACCAGTGGAACTCGACGAGCCCGCCGTTCTGAACGCCGGCATGGAAGTGCATGTTGTGATGGGGCTGGGCGCCTCCGGTGGCGATCGGCATATTGTGCGCTTCAGCCAAATGCGCGATCTTGAGAGCTTCACTGTAGCCGCCGCAATGGGTTACGTTTAGCTGGCAGATATCGTACGACTTGCTTTCGATCAAAGTCCTGTGGGCTGCCAGGCTGCCGATATTTTGTCCGGCAGCGATAGGAACGGTGGTCTGGTCCCTGAGCCGCTGCAGCAGGTCGGGATCATTTCCGAGGACCGGTTCCTCAAACCAGATGAGATTGAAGGGCTCGAGGTTCTGGGCGAGCCGCTTGGCTTCGCCGAGCGGGAATGCGCCATTGCCGTCCACCATCAAGCCCTTGTCGGGCCCGATTGCCTCCCGGACCGCAGCCACGCGCTTGACGTCGTTGAGCAAGAGGTCCTCGGTAAATCCCTGGAACCAATGGGAACCGCCTGGGCGAAGGCTTTCCTCCCTCGTGATCGGGCGGGACCGGAGCCCTCCCACGATCATCTTGAAACGGGTATGACCTTCGTCAACGAGGTGGGAGACGGTATCAACCAGTTCCTCGGTCGAATATTCGGCGAGGCCGAATGTGATATAGACCGGGACCTCAGTCCGCGCTCCTCCCAGGAGCACCGACGTCGGAACCCCGTATAACTTGCCCAGCAGGTCCCAAAGACCAATGTCGACCATGCTCACAGCCGAAGCCCACGCTCCCGTGGCCCTGTGCCTGTTGAAGCGCGTCGAGAGCGAACTGATGACGCTGTTTATCTTGCACGGATTCTGTCCAATGAGGACGTCACGGAACATGTCGTTCACGACTTTGGCCGCTGTCGAATGCCACTCGCCTGGCGAGGTGTAGCCGTATCCGCTAATACCTGAGTCGGTATCGATCCTCACCAGGTTGCACTGGCGAACGAACGGGTCTTTCCTGTGTCGCACCATAATGGGGACATCAAGGGCCACGGCTTCCACATTGGTAATCTTCATCTCTGTCCTACCTTCTTCTCAGTATTGATTGAGCCTAGTCGTCCATCACGGGCATGACCCATGGAACGTCGTCGCCGAATGACACGACGACTTTCTCGGATATATTTGCGACCACGGGTGAGCGACCCTGGACCCGGAAAGCAGAATCGACACCTTCGATATCAAGGAAGTATTCGACCACACTCCCGAGATAGCTGATCTTGCTGACAGTACAGACGAAGCTGTTTTCGCCGTTTGGTGTTTCGCTCTTGGCGTCGCCCAGGCGGCTTATCTCTACGGCGTCGGGCCGGAACATTACATCCACATCCTGAGACATGGCGATGGTATCGATCGACCTGGCGGCCCTGATGCAGATGCTCTCTCCGACCATCACATGTACGTCATGGCTGCTCCTGGCGGAAACGCGGCCACGCAGAAAGTTTGCAACCCCGACCACTTTGCCGACGAACCGGTTGGTGGGCCTGTGATAGATTTCATCGGGTCGATCGACCTGGAGGATTCTTCCCGCCTGCATGACAGCAATGCGATCGGCCATCGCCAGCGCTTCTTCCTGGCTGTGCGTCACATAGAGGCTGGTTGTGCCGAGCCGCTGCTGCAGGTGACGAATCTCAAAGCGCATGGACTCGCGCAGGGCTGCGTCGAGATTGCTGAGAGGCTCGTCGAACAGGAGCACGTTGGGTTCGAGGGCGATTGCGCGGGCGAGTGCCACGCGCTGCTGCTGCCCGCCGCTCAGCTGGGCCGGAAACCTGTCACTGTAGGGCGCCATGTCCACTATGGCCAATACGTTCGACACTCTCTGGGCTATTTCGGCCTTCGGAACCTTCCTCAGCTTGAGACCGTACGCGACGTTGTCGAAGACCTTCATATGCGGCCAGAGGGCATAGCTCTGGAACACCATGCCGATACCGCGGTCCTCGGGCGGCACGGACTTGCGTCCGTTGGCCAATACCGTTTCGCCTATGCGAATAGAGCCTGATGTAGGATGCTCCAGCCCCGCAAGCATCCGCAGCGTCGTGGTTTTTCCGCATCCGCTGGGGCCAAGCATTGCCAGCATCTCGCCTTCCGACAAGACAAGGCTGATATCATCGACCGCTGTAACGGCACCGTATTTTCTAGTAAGATTTTCAAGCTCAACGGCGGGCATTGGCATCCTCGGATGAATCAGTGACAAGGCTGCCGGAAGGCGGATCCAGTCGGTCCGCCTTCCGGCGGTTCGCGTCGTAGCGAGGTGCTACCGCGCTGCTTCCATTGCGGATCTTACGATCTCGACCTGCGTGCCCACGTTTTCGGCAAGGTAGGCGTTGTCGGGAACAATGAGCTGATGGTCCGCGGCCGTGGTGCCGTCGAAGAACTCTGGCGAGAAGTCGGAATTGACAGGGATGCTGTCAAATCCGGCCGTGAAGGCCTTCTGCCCAGCCGGGCTGAGCAACCAGGAGGCAAAGAGTTCTGCCGCAGGCCTGTTCGGCGCCGCTTCGAGAACCGCGATGGACGAGTCGGATGTCGGTGTGCCTTCCGTCGCCCAGTTGAAGGCAACCGGCTCTCCAGAGCCGATCTGCCGCTGCATCTGGGTGATGGTAACAGGCGCGATTGCTCGTTCGCCCGTGATCAGCAGTTCGCCCAGCTCGCCGTGCCCTGCTGTGAGGTAGGGATCGTTGGCCGCGATGCCCTTCCAGTAGTCGGGGCCGTAACCTTCCTCGTCTGCAAGGTGTGTGGTTACGAACCACACGAAAGGATGAACAGCCGACGCCGTTGCAGGATCGGCCATGGCCATCATGCCGCTCCATTTGGGATCGGTCAGTTCGAGCCAGGATCGAGGCGAGTCCTCGGGAGCGATGATCGAGGTGTTGTACCCGATGACGTACGGAATTGTCGCCACGGTATGGATACGTCCGTTCTCGGAAAGGAGATTTTGCGGGATACCGGACGTATCCGCAGGCTCGAAACTCAGGAACGCATCAGGATTGCGGATGTCGAGTTCGGCGATGGCGGAACCGCCACCCCAGATGATGTCCGCCCTGTTGCGGTTTGCGTTGAGTTCAAGCTGCAGCGTTGTGACAAGCTGGCCCGTAGGCTGCTCGAACAGCGTGACGCTGATGCCCGGATACTGCTCCTCGAAGATGTCGACGACAGGCTGGGCGTCGACGGCACCGTGTCCGAGATAGATCAGCAGGTCTCCGCTCGGATCCTGCCCATATGCAGGCATCGCAACCGCGCCGGCAATGATCAGTGCATAGATGCCAGGCATAACGCCCGCACCCAAACGCATTGTTTCTAGTCGATTTTTCACCTTTTCCTCCCTCTTCAGTGAATGACAAACAACAGGTTTCTAATCGTCGCTGGCCTCCAGCAGGGACCTCCCTACAACCTTCATTGCGACAAGCATGGTTATTCCGATGACCAGAAGCAGAATGATGCCCATTGCGGCCGCGGCCTGGACGCCGCCCGTGCCCTCCCAGGCCGCGATCATCGCTGTGGACACGACTTCGGTACCCGGCCCCTTGAGCATGATCGAGGCGCTAAGCTCCGGCAGGCACTGAACAAAGACCATGATCCACGCGTACAGAAGGCCGCGCTTGACCAGCGGAACAGTCACAAACATCAGAGTTTGCATCCAGCTCCCCCCGGAGATGCGGGAAGCTTCTTCCAGCTCGGACCCGACCTGAATCAAGGCGTTCTGGGAAATGCGGACGCCAAAGGGGATATTGGAAGCCACATAGGCCAGCAGCAGGATCGAAAGCGTCCCATAGACCGGGAAATATCCGAGCGGCGGCGAAAGATATGTGACAATCAACCCGACCGCGAAGGACGTGCCGGCAATTCCGAGGGGCAGGATGGCGATATAGTCGAGAATGCCGCTGCCCGTTATCCTGGTCCGCACCACGATGTAGGCGACCACCACCCCCAGCACCACAACCGAGGTGGCCGCGGAAAAGCTCAGGATGAGGCTGTTGCCGAAAGCCTCAAGGAAAATGGGCGAGCTGAATACGAATTCGTAGGCCCGGAAGCTGAAATTGTCCCAGCGCAACCCAAGGCCACGCGCGCCCATGAACGACACAAGCAGTATCGCGATATACGGGATGACGCATGTGGCCAGCGCGTAGACCGCGCCAAGCGCCGTAAAGAGATGGCGACCCCACCCAAGATCGAGCATGGCCGGACGGAAGCTCTTGCCGCCGATGGTCTGGAACAGCCTAACATTCCTGATGCTGAGCCTATAGAGGAACAGCATAAACAGGGACCCGATGGCCAGGACGATCGAGAGTGCACCGGACGCCTGGAAACTCCCTGTCACCAGCAGCGCATTGCGAATCTCGATAGTCAGATAGTCCATCTGCAAAAGGTAAGGCGTGCCATACAGCGTAAGGGTCACCGTGAAGGCCAACAGGCCGCCCGACAGGATCGCATGCCGCATCAGCGGGATTGTGATCGTCATGATCATCTTGCCGGGACGCGCGCCGTTCAGACGGGCAGCCTCCTCGAGCGAGGGATCCATGTTTTCGAGAAGCGGTGCGGTCTGAATAAAGACGAACGCCACTCCGCTCGGCAGTGCGAGCAACAGGAAGCCAAGGATCGAGAATACGTTGAAGGGGCCGTAGCTGGTATCGATCTGGAAAAGATCGCGGACCAGGACATTGATCCAGCCATTGGTCGGCCCAATCAGCGCGATATAAGCCATCACGATCAGGAACGGCGGACTGAACAGCGTCAGAAGTATCGCAACACGCACAATCTTCTTGCCGTACATCCTTGTGCGTGCAACCCCGAACGAGAGCGGCACGCCCACAAGCACGCTCAGGACGGCAACGCCGCTCGAAACGAGCAGGGTCGTGTAAAGAGCACGCTGGACGCGCGGCAACGCCAGTTGCTCGAAATACGCGCCAAGCCCCAGGTCGCCAGAGCCCGCACCCAGGCTGACCAGAAGCAGCGCAAGCATCGGCGCCACCACAAGCAGGAGCAGCAGGAGAACTGCGGCCACCCAGATGATGCGTGTGGCGAACGCACCACCAAAGCCGCTTTTCGGCTTCACCTTCAGCCGCTGCATGCCGGACGCGTCGTCCGCGCTGACAGACGTCGCCGTCATCTCAGCGCCCACCCCCTTACCAGGGTCGTCCATTCTCGCTTGCCTGACGGCCCGAATATCCATCGATTTGGCATCCCCTCCTCCTGCAGACGCGTCCCTCTCGCTCTGACTAACCTGCGCAAATCGCGGATGTCAACTATACAATTTGACATTGTATATCCGATATGATTTTACATTTGCCCTGAGTTAGGGCGGAGTTGCCGATACAAAACGCCCGGAAATTCGGCCAACCCAAGGCGTTGAAACGGGAAGTGGCCGAGCACGCGAGGAGGAGAAATCTACCGATGACGTCAACCGTCCAGGCCGTTAGCCAATCGCAGTCGGGCCGCGACAGCACCATCGCTCGTGTCGAGCTGTTCCTGTTTAAGCAGGAAATGCAGAATGTCGCGTTCGACGTCAGCCCGAGCGGGATCGACATGCCGGACGTGCGGTCAAGCCGGACCAGGTTGGCAATTACACTCGAGACCAGGGATGGCTGCAAGGGCGAGTATATCGGAGGGCGCTCGGATATCGTTCCGCACCTGAGCTTTGGCGCCAAACGGGTCCTCGGCCAAAGCGCGTTCGACCGCGAACGATTTTACACCGATCTGCGCCGTCATCTGCGCAAGGAAGATCGTATCGGCCTGAGCCAGCTGGATATCGTTTTGTGGGACTGGCTCGGCAAGCAGCTCGGCGCCTCGGTCTCCGATCTCCTGGGTGGCGGCAAGGACCGGCTTCCCGCATATGCGAGCACCTGGTTCGGCGGCGACGGCAGCGGCCTGGAACATCCCGAGGCTTATGCCGACTTCGCCGAGGAGTGCTACGGACTCGGCTACCGGGCTTTCAAGATGCACGGGTGGGTTGATGGTAACGTCGAACGGGAGCGGTCGGCGATTCTGAAGCTTGGGGATCGTGTCGGTGGCCGCATGAATCTCATGCACGATGCGGCCTGCCACCTGATTACCTTTGCTGATGCACTTGCGGTCGGGCGCGCCTGCGACGAAGCCGGGTTCTTTTGGTATGAGGATCCCTACAGCGATCTCGGCCTGTCGGCGCACTCGCATCGCCGGCTTCGCGAACTTCTAAAGACGCCAATCCTTCTCGGAGAGCACGTGCGCGGCCTTGAATCCCTGGCCACCCTGGTTCTGGCGGGCGGCACCGATTTCGTACGGGCGGACCCCAATTTCGACATTGGCATTACAGGCACCATGAAGATTGCGCACTTTGCCGAGGCCCTCGGAATCGACGTGGAGCTTCACGGCTGCGGCCCCGCGCACAGGCAATGCATGGCTGCGATCCGGAATACAAATTACTACGAACTCTCGATGGTCTCCCCGTCTCGAGGGCAGCCCGTAAACCCGTTCTATGCCGGCGGATACTCGGACCTGCTCGATGATGTGGACTCCGATGGATGTTTCCCGGTTCCGAAGGGACCTGGTCTCGGTGTCGAATACGACTGGGATGTGGTCACGCGCAATCTGGTTAATCACATCGTCATCGAGTAATTGCCCCGAAAGCTTTATCGCCCGTCGCCCAACTCATCCAGACGAGACCGCCCTTGCCGAAATTTTCAGCAAATCTATCCATGTTGTACAGCGAATGGCCCTTTCTCGAGAGGTTTGCCATGGCCGCAGCGGACGGTTTTCAAGCCGTCGAATATCTGCGCCCTTATGACGAGACCCCCGAGGCGATATGCGAGCAGCTTGAACGCCACGACCTCGTCCAGGCACTTTTCAACCTGCCCGCCGGGGACTGGGCAGCGGGCGAACGCGGAATCGCCTGCATGCCGGACCGCGTCGAGGAGTTCAAGGCAGGCGTCGAGGTTGCGATCCGTTATGCGCAGGCGTTGAAGTGCAGCAAAATCAATTGCCTCGCCGGGATTGCCCCGACAGATGCCAGTGCTGCGGTTCTCGAGGTAACGCTGATCAGCAATCTCTCCCATGCCGCGGCGAGGCTGCGAGATGTCGGGATCGATCTGCTGATCGAGCCGATCAATTTGCGGGACATTCCTGGCTTTTTTGTATCAACGACCGATCATGCCGAGCGCATCATCGACGCCGTCGGGGCCGATAATCTGTTCATCCAGTATGACCTCTACCACACGCAGATCATGCAGGGTGACCTGATCTGCGGCTATGAGCGGCTTAGGGAGCGCATCGGGCATATCCAACTGGCCGACACCCCCGGCCGACACGAGCCCGGCACTGGGGAGATCAACTTCGCAAACGTCCTGCCCGCCCTCGATTCGCTGGGATATGGCGGATTCGTCGGCTGCGAATACAAGCCCCTCGCCGGAACGCGCGAAGGCCTTATCTGGATGAAGCCATACCTGCAGGGAGGAGTTGGAGAATGAATATCGGGTTTATCGGTCTCGGGATCATGGGCCGGCCGATGGCAGGCCATCTGATCGACGCCGGCTATACGGTGCACCTCAATCGCGTGAAGCCTGTTTCCCAGCACCTGGTCGACAAGGGGGGCCGCGCTGTTGCGACAGCCAAGGCTGTTTCAGAAGCAGCCGATGTGATCATCCTGATGGTCCCGGACACGGACGACGTGGAAACGGTCCTGTTTGGCGCTGACGGCGTGGCGGAAGGACTTTCGCCCGGCAAGTTGATCATCGACATGAGTTCGATCTCACCGGTGGCGACCAAGGCCTTTGCCGAACGCATCGAGGCCCTGGGCTGTGACTATCTGGATGCACCGGTTTCCGGCGGCGAAGCAGGTGCAATCAACGCGAGCCTGACGATCATGGTCGGGGGCAATCCGGAGGTGTTCGAGAAAACGCGACCTCTATTCGAAGTCCTGGGAAAATCGATAACCTTTATCGGACCGGCGGGCAGTGGGCAGATCACCAAAGTTGCCAATCAGATCGTGGTCGGGTTGACCATTGAGGCGGTGGCCGAGGCGCTTACGTTCGCGCGTGTGGCCGGGGCTGATCCGGTGAAGGTCAGGGAGGCACTGTCGGGGGGACTCGCTGCATCCAAGATTCTGGAGATGCACGGTGAGCGGATGATCAAGCGAACGTTCGATCCGGGGTTTCGCATCCGCTTGCACCGCAAGGACATGAGCATTGCAGTCGACTCAGCCCGCCAACTTGGTCTAGCCCTTCCCAACGTTGCACTTGTTGAGCAAATGATGAATTCAGCAATCGCGCGCGGCGACGGGGATAAAGACCATTCAGGCCTTGTCCGGACTATCGAGGCCTTGGCCGGCGCTTCCCCGGACCCAGAGTGATCCAGGTGGGAAAATATTGCGGGACGCGGTAAGACCACGATTTAACGGGCAATGCGGCAAAGTGAAAAAATGGCAAAAAGCCTCATAAAAAGACCTCCACCGTTGGGCGACGAAGTCTACAACGCGATCTACGCGCGCCTCATGTCGCTGAAGATTCCACCCGGCGGTCGCATTTCTATCGACAGCCTCGCAAGAGATTTGGGCGTTTCGCAGACGCCTGTGCGTGAAGCGCTGTCGCGTCTGGAGGAACAGGGTCTGGTCGTAAAAACGCACCTGATGGGATACAGCGCCGCCGATCAGATGGCTGTAGAAAGGTTCGACCAGCTCTATGAGTTGCGGCTGCTGCTTGAACCCGTGGCGGCAGCAAGAGCCGCTGCCAATATGTCGAAAGAATCTAAAAAGGCGCTGGCTAAGCTCTCACAAAGCATCGAACCCGGCTCCAAGATGTCTCTCACTGCATACGGCCACTTCGCACGAAAGGATCAAGAATTTCATGAATTGATTGCACAGGGCAGCGGCAACGAACTCATTCGAGAGTGCTTGGCCAGGCTGCACATACACGTGCACCTCTTCCGCCTGTTCTATCACGCACACGCAGCCCAAGCGGCGTTTGACGAGCATCAGACGATTGTGACCGCCATCATCGCAGGCGATTCAGAGGCGTCGGCCGACGCGATGCGGGAACATATCGAACGGTCACGCGAACGGTTTAGACCGGCTTTCGACTCCGGAACCACCGATTTGCCTCTGCTGCTTCCATGATGGGTTTAGGGGGTGGCGAAATGCAGCGCCAAGATGCCCGCCAATATGACGGCGGCCAAGGAAAAAGGACTTGAAGCCGAGCATAGACCGGACGCGCCGCTCGATCCGACGATGGTCCTGTTCAATCCGGTTATTGAGGTATTGGCTCTGACAGACGCGGATCGGCTTCAGTGACCGTTGCGATTGGTCTCGAAGCCGGGTCTCACCATTGCAGGCAACAATTGCTTGCCGGTTCGTCTGGCTACCGTCAATGACGAAGAACTCGACCGTGTCGCCCACGCTGTCGACCGCGCGGTAAAGATACTTCCAGCGACCGCGCACCCGGACATATGGTTACCGTGCGGTTTGCGACAGAGCCACCGCCTGCAACAAGGTGCTTGCCATGGGGTTTGGACATGGTCGTCGCCTCCTCAGCGTCCGGTCCTTGCACGCCATTCGGCATACTTCTTCTGGTTCTCATCCTCCGTGGCCGGATAGAGCCCTATCACGGCAGCACCCGCCTTGACCTCCTCGAGCACGAAATCCTCAAAGCTCTCCATCCCCAAACATTCGTCGGCGATTTCTTCTGCGAGATGGGCCGGAATCACCATCACGCCGTCGCCATCACCCACCAATACGTCGCCGGGGAATATCGCGACATCGCCGCAGGCGATCGGCACATTGATATCGAGCGCTTCATGCAGCGTCAGGTTGGTCGGAGCGGAAGGACCGGCACAATAGGCCGGCATATCCAACGCACCAATGCCCGCCACGTCCCTGAACCCGCCGTCGGAAACGACACCGGCCGCGCCGCGCAATGCCAGTCGTGTTACAAGGATCGACCCTGCGGTTGCCGCGCGCGCGTTCTTGCGCGCATCCATCACCAACACCCAACCGGCAGGGCAGGTCTCGATGGCCACACGCTGGGGATGATCGGCTTTGCGGAAGACGGTGATCGGATTGCGGTCTTCGCGCGCGGGAATATAGCGCAAGGTGAACGCCTGGCCGACCATGTTCGTCGGCTTGGGCGAGACGCGCGTCACCCCCTGGATGAACTGGTTACGCAGGCCGCGCTTGTAGAGCGCCGTCGCAATCGAAGCGGTCGACACTTGTGAAAGCTTGCCGCGTGTCTCGTCGGAAAGGGCGTAATCGGTCATGGGAACCTCAAACAAGGGAGTTTTCGGAAAGAAATTGGCTCAGGCGGTCGGCTTGCTGCCCGGTCAGCGGCCAGGCTGACGGCGGACGCGTCGGACCGCAATCAAGTCCTTGCGCGATCAGCGCGGCTTTGACGGCGGTAACGTTCGTGCCTGCCATTTCTTCAGCGCGGATATCCTCGAACACCTTCATGCCGGAAATCAGCATATTGGCTTTGGAATAGTCGCCTGCATCGAGCGCGTCGTGGATTGCTACCGATCTTTCCGGCCAGACATTCATCAGTCCGGACGTGAAGCCCCGCGCTCCAACCGCGTAGAAAGTCGGCGCCCACACTTCGGCAAGACCGCCGACCCAGACGATCGATGGATCGCAGGCCGCGCGGGCCTCGGCAAGACGAATTGGATTGGGTGTCGCCCACTTGACGCCCTGGACGGTAGGGAGCGCGCAAAGATCGGCTATCGCCTTGGTGCCGATTAGATCGTTGCGCAGATAGAGCATTATCGGCAATCCGCCGGATGCGTCGCTGAGCGCACGAATGTAATCGCCAATTCCGCGCGGCGCGACAAACGGATCCGGGGGCTGATGAACCATCAGTGCCGCAGCGCCCGCTTCAGCAGAGACCCGCGCCAGCCGCATGGCGTCTCGCAAGCCGCGCCCCACGCCTGCTATGACCGGTGCGCGGCCGTCCACCATTGCGACGACTTCCTGCACCATCCGACAGGCCTCGTCGGTGGTTAGCGCATAAAATTCACCGGTATTGCCGTTGACGACGGGCAAGTGAACGCCGGCCTTCAAGGCGCGATCGATGATGGATTGAAGCCGGAGTGGCGCTACTTCGCCCGCTTCATCATAAGGCGTCACAAGGATGCCCGAGATGCCGGTGAGTGCGTGCGCGAGGATTGCCGTCATTCCTGTTTCTCCTCAGTAGATCTGGGGTTCGCTCGCCGCGCGACCAAAGTCGCGCTCGAGGAAGTCAAAGTCGCAGCCCTTGTCCGCCTGGGTCACATGACGGGAGAACATCCAGCCCCAGCCGCGCTCAAAGCGGGGCTCGGGTGCCCTCCATTGGCCGCGGCGGCGTGCGATTTCAGCTTCGTCCACCAGCATGTCGAGCCGCCGTGCCGGCAAGTCGAGGCGCACGATGTCGCCGGTGCGCAGAAGCGCCAGCGGGCCGCCGATGTAGGATTCCGGCGCGACATGCAGGACGCAGGCGCCATAGGACGTACCGGACATCCGCGCATCCGAGATGCGCAGCATGTCGCGGTGACCCTGCTTGATCAGAGCCTTGGGAATGGGAAGCATCCCCCATTCGGGGAAGCCGGGTCCGCCGAGCGGCCCTGCATTGCGCAGCACCAGCACGTGGTCAGGCGTAACGTCGAGGTTTTCGTCGTCCACGGCCTTCTTCATCTCGGGATAGCTGTCGAACACCAGCGCCGGACCCTTGTGAACATAGAATTTCGGATCGCACGCCGCGGGCTTGATCACCGCACCGGATGGGCAGAGATTGCCGCGCAGCACCGCGAGCGATCCCTCGTGATAGATCGGGTTGGACAGCGGGCGGATGACATCCTCGTTGAAGACCTTCGCCCCTTCGAGGTTCTCGCCCATCGTTTTGCCGGTCACCGTCATCACGTCGAGCGCGAGGCGATCCCTTATCTGCACCATCAACGCGCGCAGGCCGCCGGCATAGTGGAAATCCTCCATCAGATAGTCCTTGCCGGAAGGTCGCACATTGGCGATCAGCGGGGTGACGCGGCCAAGCGCGTCGAGATCGTCAAGGGTCAGGTCGACGCCCGCCCGCCGCGCCATGGCGATAAGGTGCACGACCGCATTGGTCGAGCAGCCCGTCGCCATTGCCACGATGGCCGCATTGCGCACGGACGCATCCGTGACGATCAGGTCGGGGGTGAGGTCTTCCCAAACCATCTCGACGATGCGGCGCCCACATTCCGATGCCATGCGCTGGTGGCCCGAATCCACGGCGGGTATCGAGGATGCGCCTGGCAGCGTGAGGCCCATCGCGTCGGCAATCGCCGTCATGGTGCTGGCAGTGCCCATGGTCATGCACACACCCGCCGAGCGCGCAATGCCACCCTGCAACCCTGTCCATTCGGCATCGGTGATGTTGCCGGCGCGCCGCTCGTCCCAGTATTTCCAGGCATCCGATCCGGAGCCGAGATGCTGGCCGGCATAGTTGCCGCGCAGCATCGGACCGGCCGGGAGATAGATCATCGGCAGGCCGGCCGTCAGCGCGCCCATGACCAGGCCGGGCGTGCTCTTGTCGCAGCCGCCCATCAGCACCACGCCGTCGAGCGGATGCGAGCGGATCATCTCTTCCGTCTCCATCGCCAGCAGGTTGCGGTAGAGCATCGATGTCGGCTTGGTGAAGCTCTCGTCGACAGACAGCGACGGTAGTTCGACCGCGAAGCCACCTGCCATCTGCACACCGCGTCGCACATCCTTCGCCCGCTCGCGGAAGTGCGAATGGCAGCTGTTGAGCTCGGACCAGGTGTTGAGGATACCGATCACCGGCCGACCCATGAATTCTTCCGGCGCGTATCCGAGCTGCATCATGCGTGAGCGATGGCCGAACGAGCGCAGGTCGTCGGGGGCGAACCACCGCGCCGACCGCAGGGTTTCAGGTGTCTTCTTGTGCTGCAGCGTCATGCCGGCTTCCTCTGGTTATGGCGTGTTGCAGCCGGACGGGAAAACCGGCCGGCGCTGGAAATGTGCTCGGCTGTCACAGCTCACGCCCCCGCTGGTTTGCGCGGCGATAATCTTCGACGGGCGCAATCCGCGATAGATCTGCCAGCAGACTGACGCCGCTGCGAGGCCGAGGAACGTGCCGGAGATCGGGTTCGTAAGGAAGCTTGTGGCATCGCCGGCCGCAAGCTGCAGGTCGCGCCTGAAATTTGTCTCCGCCATCGGCCCCAGGATGAAGCCTATGATAAACGGCGCGGTCGGGATGCCCGCCTTGACGAAGGCATAGCCCAGCACGCCGAAGCCGAGGATCGTCCAGATGTCGAAGATGCGGCTCGCGAGCCCGAAGGCACCCACGGCGCACAGCACCACGATAACCGGCAGCAGGATGTGTTTGGGAATGGCCAGCAGGCGCACGAAGATGCGCAGACCCCAGAATTCGAGGACCAGCATCATCACGGCCGCCAGAATGAGCGCGGCGAAGATGGTGTATACGAACTCGCCTTGCGTGAGGAACAGCATAGGTCCGGGCTGGATACCGTGGATCATCAGGCCGCCCAGCGGGATCGCCGTCACCGCGTCGCCGCAGCCTGCCTCCTCCTCGGTTTCCGTGTCCTGCCGCCGCCATCCTGAAACAGCCTGCAGCAGGCCGAGAAGGATCATGACCGTGGCCAGCACGTAGGGGATGAATGTCGCGTCCACGGCGCCGCGCCGCGGCAGCCCGGAGGTGATATAAAGGTAGCACAGCCCGGCGGCCAGCATGGCAAGGCCAACCGTCAATTCCTTGACGCGCAGAGCGGACATGGGTCGAATCCTATCCCAGAACCACGGTCTCGCCCGAGGTGTGGTAATCTTGGATCGCGCCATAGGCGATGCCGGCCACTTGGATGCGGTTGCCCAGAGGTGCGGTGATCTTCTCCCTCGCCGAACCGGTGTCGCCGCCAGGGCTTGCGCCGATGATGACGTTGACGGTGCGAGTGGGCCAGTCGATCTGCGCCAGCACGGGGTTCGAGAACAGCGCGGCGGTTGCAAAGGCCAGCGTCGCGGCCACGGGATTTTTTCATTTGGTTCCTCCCATGCGAACTACGAATTGTCAGCTTTACGTTTGTCGCACTAATATATTTGCGCATCAAACGCAAGGTCGGATATGCAGGCCACGTTCGGCCGCGGTGACAAGGCCGGTCTTTCAAGGTATGCGGAGCAGAAATGGAGTTACATGCCATGAGCCGGCCGCCACGCCGCAGGTCGCTTGCAGACGATATCTACGAGCAGCTTCGCCGGCTGATCGTGATGCTGGAGCTGCCGCCCGGCGCCGTCCTAGCCGAACGCGAATTGTGCAAACGCTTTTCCGTGAGCCGTACGCCGGTGCGCGAGGCGGTGCTGAAGCTTGCCGAGCACGGCCTCGTCACGATCGCGCCGCAGCACGGAACGTTTGTGTCCGGCATCGACGCCCGCAGCGTGCGCCAGGCGCATTTCCTGCGTACAAACCTGGAGATTCCGGTGGTACGGCTTCTCTGCGAGCAACCCGTCGTAGACCTTGCGGAACCACGCGCGCTACTTGTCGCGCAGAAGCTTGTCGAAGGCGATTTGACGGCATTCATGCCGTTGGATGACCAGTTTCACCAGTCGCTTTTCGCGCTGGCCGGAATGCGCGAACTCTGGTCCGTCCTCCAGGGGAAGAAGGCGCATCTGGACCGCATCCGCTTTCTTCAGGGGCCGCAGGACGGAAAGGTGGCGGCGCTGATCTCTGACCATCAGGCGATCCTCGACATGATCGTGCGTCGCGACGCCGAAGGTGCCGAAACGATCCTTCGCCGACATGTGGCCGGTTCCGTGCTCTACATGGAGGAATTGCTTCTCCTGCGCCCGGAATTGTTCCGTCCCGTGAGCGCATGAAGCCTTACGGCTGCAGCTTCCTCAAATCGTGCCCCGCGTCGCTCTGATTGTTGCACTAGAGTTTCAGCTTCTGCTATCTGGAAGTCATGTCGACCTCTCACAATAGCTACGCCAGCACCCGCATGGATCCTTATGTGGATTTGCGCCAGCGCATCATCTCGCTCCAGCTACCCCCCGGCACGCTCCTGTCTAGGGCGGAGCTGCAAGCGCGCTACGGCGTCAGCTCGACTCCAATGCGCGACGCGCTGCTGCGCCTGCGCGATGAGGGGCTGGTGGAAATCTATCCGCAATCGCGCACCCTCGTCAGCCGCATCGACCTACCGCTGGCCCGCGAGGCGCATTTCCTGCGAAGCTCGGTGGAGCGCAACATCGTTCGCGAGCTGACGAAGACCATCCCGCCCGGTCTCATCGATATGCTCAGGCGCATTGTCGCGCTTCAGGAACAGAATTCGGGCCCCCAAGACCTGGCGGTCTTCGCCGGCCTCGACCAGACATTTCACGAGACTTTGTTCAAAGCGATGGGATATTTGCGGACATTTGCGGTCATACGTCGCGAGAGCGTCCACATCGATCGTCTGCGGGCGCTTCACCTGCCACTCGGCGACAAGATCGATCGTATCCTCGCCGAACACAAGGCAATTGTCGACGCGATCGAGGCAGGCGACCCAAACCGTGCGGATGAGGCGATGGCATTCCATCTCTCTCAGTCCATTGCGCTCGCGAGCAGGCTGAGCCATGACTGGCCCGGATATTTTACAGGCAATATAGACTGACTTGTCGATTTTGGATCCGCGCGCGCTTCCTTTGGTGCGACGATCCCGACCGAAAGGCATGCGCCGGATGGGTAACCGGCTCCGACACGAACATCCCCAGCGGTCCACCCTATTGCGACATAAAGATGGTTATCCAGTCCAGTGGCGATGTGCCGGCCATTGTAAAGCCCAACCCGACGCCGCTTCGTGCAGTCGGCCGCGATCGCCGCTGTCGCACCGGCGAAGCCGTCGGACCGGCTCCTGCTGCCGGACGCGTCATCGATGACGGCCTGCTCTCGGACGCCCAGATCGAAAGCGTCATCTATCCCGGCGAGACACATTCCGGCCACCATGCTGGCGCCTGGACGGTCGACGAGACCTGCGACATCGTCTCGGCCGCCGCTGAAGGCGCCGAGAACCCGGTCCGGTTCCGCCGTGGATGGTCCCTGGGGGACGGCACGGGCTGCGGGAAGGGGCGAAAGATTTCGGGGACCATTCTGGACAACTGGCTTCAGGGCCGCCGCCGCGCAATCTGGTTCTCGAAGTCGGAACAAGCTCCTGGAGGGGGAGGACGGTACCGAGATCCGGATCGTCGAGGTCCTGCTCGGTCATGCCAAGCGCAACAGCACCGCTTTTTACGCGAGACGACCTGCTGCTGGTCGGCTACTTCCACGTCGTGTTCACGCTGCTGGCAGAGGTCGCCGACATCGCGTTCCACAATAGGCCAGCGATCTACGACTTGCTGTTCAAGGCGGCATTGGAGACGATGCTGACGATTGCCGCCGATCCAAAGCACCTCGGAGCCAGGATCGGGGTTACCGCGGTCCTCCACACCTAGAGCTCCGCGATGACGCACCATCCTCATGTGCACATGATCGTCCCCGGTGGCGGCATCGCACTGGACGGGTCACGCTGGATATCTTCCAGGCCGCCCTTCCTGCGCCATCTGAAGCCTGTCCGGAGCAAGCGCTGGGTGGTCTACGCCAAGACGCCGTTCGCCGGCCCCGAGGCAGTACCGCCTATCTCTCGCGTTACACCCACCGGGTCGCGATCTCGAACGGTCGCCTGATCACCTTCGACGAGAGCGGCGTCGCCTTCCGCTCTAAGGATTATCGCTGCAGCGGTGCGGACCGGCAGCAGGTCATTACGCTCGCCACCGACAAGTTCATCCGCCGCCTCTTGCTTCATGCCTACCCACGCGGCTTTCCTTCGCATCCGCCTACGGCCTGCTCGCTGGCAGTTCCCGAAAGACGAACCTGGCGCTTGCTCGCGAACCGCTGAACCGCGCTCCGCCGCCCGATGACGACCTCCAACGCGAACCGGACGACTTCCGCCCGACATGCCCCTGCTGCGGCGAACGCATGAGGTGTTCAACTCTGGAGGCCGCCACGCGGACCGCCGGACACAACGGCGGCGAACCGGGAGAAGTGTCCATGACCCGGCATGGCATCATCCAGCGTTCAGCCGCAGGCGCCCAGCATTCGGCACCCGGCCAGCGCGTATCCATGGTGACTGCTGACGCCGAACTTGGCCTCGACGCCCGGAGCCGCATCGACGTGGTCGTCATCAACGACTGCATCCAAGACCTCCGCCGGCCGAGAAAACAGCTTACGAGATGCTGTGCGAAGCCATTACCTTTCGCGAGATCACCGCTTCCATCCGCGCCTTCATGGCGCAGCGCCAGACGTGGAGAGATCGTCCAGCACGTGCATCATGTAATGGTTGATTGACACGTCCTTCATCGCGTGAGGGGCCGGACACATCGCGTGCACACGACCAGTGCGGCATCACAAATTCCCGCGGATGTCGACAACGTCCACGCCACGCGCTCGGGGCACTTATTCCCCCTGACGCACGACTGGAGACGACGAGAGCTACTTACTATCCAAACTGCTTGCGAAGCGCGATCTTGTTGGTCTTGCCGGTGTTGAGCTTCGGAATCTCACTTAGGAAGACGTAGCGTTTCGGCTTCTTATAGCTTGCAATAAGCTCTCGGCAGTGTGATTCCAGCGTCGCCTCATCGAGAATCGCGCCGTGCTTTGGAACGATGGCTGCGACCACAATCTCTCCCCATTCCGGATCAGGGGTCCCGAAAACTGCCACTTCCGCCACGAGCTCGTGTGCATTCAGCGCGTCCTCGACCTCGCGGCAATAGATGTTCTCGCCGCCGGAAATGATCATGTCCTTCTTTCGGTCGACAAGATAGAGAAAGCCCTCTTCATCGAAATAGCCGATATCGCCGGTGTAGTACCATCCTTCACGGATCGCATCGGCCGTCGCCGCCGAGTTGTTCCAGTAACCGGACATGCGGGTGGCCGTGCGTGTGACGACCTCGCCGGGCTCGCCAACCGGCACTTCGTTGCCATCGGAATCCACGACGCGAATTTGCATCGTATGCGGTGCCTGGCCCACGGAGGAAAGCCATCGCCGCTCGCGTTCCATTCCTGCCGGCCTGTGCTGCCGTTTCGACAGGGTGGTGCCCGCTCCCTCGGTCATGCCGTAGAGCTGTACGAACACATTTCCGAAAAGTTCCAATCCTTTCTTCAGCGTCGGCAGAGGCATCGGCGCTGCGGAATAATAGATCGTGCGGAGGCTGGAAAGGTCGGCTGTTTCGACCAGCGGATGTTGCAGCATCCGCTGCACCAGGGTCGGCGCCATGTGGGTCAGCGTGATGCGCTCCCGGGCGATCGTCTCGATGACCTCGGCTTCATCGAATTTCTGGTGCAGGACGAGCTTCGCCGCACGAAGCTGCGCACCGAGTTGCACCCAGCGCGCACCGACATGAAAGAGCGGCATCATCACCTGAACGATATCGTCGGCCAGAAGGCCGACCTCCGTCGTCATCATCTCCGCCATGTGAATCTCGGCGAAGTGCGACCGCATCACTCCCTTGGGACGTCCGGTCGTGCCACTAGTATAGATGATATGAATCAGATCCTGCGGCACCACCTGCCAGGGATTCTCTTCGTCCGAGGCCCCCTCGATCAGCGTGTCGAACTCGGTCGCCCACGCCGGCGCCTTGCCTATGCAGATAAAGTGGCGCACGCTCGTCAAGCGTGCCCGGATCGTCTCCACCATCGGCACATAGGCTTCATCGAAGACGAAGACGCTGGGCGTGCAGTCCAGCAATATCTGCTCTACCTCGGGAGCGGCAAGCCGGTAGTTCACGGTAGCTGCGACGAAGCCGGAGAGTTCGCAGGCGGAGTAAGCCGTGATCTGGTCGTAGCTGTTCATCGCCATGATGGCGATGCGCCCCTGGTGCTTCACACCAAGTTCGCGCAGGCCGGCGGCCAGGCGCCTGGCACGGTGGTAATGATCCGCAAAGGTGACATTCCTCTCGCCGATGACGTAAGCGATGTCTTCGGCGTGCCGTTTTGCGTTGTGGCGGATCACATCGCCCAGAACCAGGAACGAGGCAGGCGAAAGATCAAGCATCGGCCAGACCCAGCAGCTTCCGCGCGTTTCCACCGAGGATCTTTCTGAGCGCATCCGGCGGGAGATCGGAGTTGAGGAACTCCGATACCGGAAAGGGTGTGTTGAACAATTGCGGTTGCGAATAGAAATTTGTGCCCAGTAATGTCCGGTCGGCACCTGCTACGGAGATGAAATTTTCGATCAGGTGGCCGACTGAGACCATCACGCCGGTGTCAAACATGATATTGGGATGGCGCGAGGCAATATAGGGCATCCACTGTGAATGATCGGGCGAGGAGAATGCGTCGAGCGCGACGAAGGTCGCATCGGGATTTCGATCGGCAAGTTTCTCCAGCCGCCATGGGCTTTCCAGCTTGGAATCGGCGATGATGTGAACGAAGGCCGGCTTGCCGTGATCGGTTAGCCGGCTGACGAACTCATCCATCATGGGATGATCGATGATTACGCCCATGAACCGGTGGTGCCACATCATTGCGCTCATACCAAGCCGATCCAGACACCGATCGATTTCCTTCAGGGCAGCAACGCCCTCCAGGGGATTGACGGTGCCATAACAGGCGGCGATGCGGTCTGGCCGCACCTGCTGGTAGCGGCGGATATAATCGTTTACGCGTCGGGTGTCCTCGATTCCACCCGCCGTAGGATAACCGTTTCCGGCCATGACCGAGGCCTGATGGATACCGAATTTGTCCATGAAGGCGATGCGCTGCTCCACGTCGGCATGCAGGGCATCGCCGTCGAGAAACCAGTTGGAGGAGCCAAGAAGGCCGCCCAGCGGACCCACATGCTGATGGAGATCGTAGATATCGTATTCCGCAATCATTCTTTGCTCCAGAAATCTTCGTAATCAGGCTTCCGCTTTTGTACGAAGGCAGAGGTGCCTTCCCGCCACTCCGCGCCGTTCATCAAGCCGAGAATTCCATCGATGCTGTCCCAATCGGCGGTCCGAAGGGCCGACTTCACACCGCCGATGGCGGCGGGCGGCGCTCCCTTGACGATGGCGGCGGCCAGGGCGACTGCGCGTTCGAGCAGTTCCTCCTCCGGCGCGATGGCGGTCACGAAACCGAAGCGTTCCGCTTCTTCCGCGCTCCATGCGCGGCGGCTGAGGATCAGTTCCGCCGTCCGGCGACGGCCGATGATCGCAGGGAGCCGAGCAAGCGCGGTATTGGGGAGGACTCCGAGACCGATTTCAGGCAGGCGAAACGTAGTCTGTGGCGCCGCCAGCACCAGGTCGCAGACCGTTGCCAGTTCGACACCGCCGCCAAGCACCAGACCGCGCACGGCCGCCACCACCGGGCGCGGATCGGCGTCGATCAGCTTGAAGAGATCGACGGGCGTGGGCGTTTCCCCATGTGAACGCGGCTCACTCTCAAGCCATCCGGTGTCGAGCATGTCGCGTATGTCGGCGCCGGCACAGAAATCCGTACCGTGATTGGCCAGGACCAGCGCTCGCGCCGGATCAGGCCCCTTGCAGCTCTCGCTGATTGCAGCCATCGCATCCGTTACAAGCACGGTCGAGAGTGCGTTCTTGCGTTTTTCGTCGTTCAGATAGACGATGGCTACATGACCCCGACGTTCGATATCGACAAGCATCGGCTTTCTCACTCGCTCAGAAAGGCCCGGGCGATCTGGATGCGCTGCATCTCCGACGTGCCCTCACCGATACGAAACGCGCGGGCGTCCCGATACATGCGCTCGACCGGCCAATCGCACATATAACCGGCTCCCCCGAAGATCTGCAGCACGCGGTCCGCAACCCGCCCAACCATCTCGCTGGCGTAAAGCTTGGAACGCGAACCCGCGACACGGAACGAAGGATCGCCCTCGTCGGCAAGCGTGGCGGCGCGATAGGTCAGAAGCCTCGACGCTTCCACTTCGCAGTCGCTGTCGGCAAGCATGAACTGGATCGCCTGATGGTCTGCGAGCCGGCTCCCGAAGGCCTGCCGCTCCCGCACATAATTACGGGCCAGCCGCAGGAGTTCGTCAGCCATTCCGACATAGCGGGCGGAATACTCGATCCGAGTCGTATTGATCGTTGCCATCATCGCCGCGAAGCCGCCGCCGACCTCGCCGAGGACATGGCTCTCCGGGAGCTCGCAATCTTCCAGCGAGAATGCACCGAGTTGATAGCCGCGCCAGCCCATCTTGCGGAAATTGCCGGAATATTTGAATCCGGGATTCGAACGTGGCACGATAAACAAGGTGAAACGCGAGCGAAGCGGAGCTGCTAGATCGGTCACCGCCAGAACGATGATGAAATCGGCATAGTCAGCGCCGGAGATGAACTGTTTGGCGCCACGCAGTACCCATCCTGCCCCGGTTCTGGAAGCGCGCGTCTTGAGACCTCCGAGATCCGAGCCTGCGTCCGGCTCGGTCAGTGCGTAGGCGACCGTCAGTTCCCCGGAGACGACCGGGTCGACGAACCAGTCGCGCTGGTGATCGGCGGCAAGCGACATCGACGCGGGCAGGAAGCCGATAGCGTCGGCGAGCGGCATGGAGGTCTTGCCGATCTCCTCGCCGATCACGACCTGACCGAGCATACTGAGACCGGCGCCGCCGACGCTCTCAGGGAGGTTATGCGCATAAAGACCGAGGGCAACGGCCTCGCGGCGCAGACGCAGGAAATCCTCATCGGAAAAATGATCCTCCGCCTCCACCCGGGCCTCGAGCGGCCGCAGATAGTCGTTCACATAGCCGCGCACCGTCTGCCGCAGCATGTCTAGCTCTTCCGGAAACTGGAAATTCATCTGATTATCCCTGCTTGTCACGCCTGCCATTCGGAGCGTGCTCGAAATAGCCGCGCATCATGTCGAGCGTTTTCACAAGATCCTGAGCCCGTGCCTTGCCCAGTTGCCTGATAATGTCGGCCTCCATCTCCTGCGCGAGAGTGACGAGCTTCTTGCGCAGGATGTTGCCCTTCTTGGTAAATTTGAGCGAAATCAGCCTCTGATCGGCTGCGTTGGTGGTACGAGTCAGGATGCCTGCCGCTTCCAGCCTTTGCAGCGCGACGCTGACCCGCGACTTTGCAAGCGTCGTCATGCGGCAGATCTCGCGCGATGAGATTTTGGAGTAACGGGCGAGCACATGGATGACGCGGCTTTCCGGGATCGTGATGCCCAGCTCCCGTCTATAGCGCTCATCATACATCTGGGTTACCTGGGCGGTAACATACAGGAGGCGATAGGGGAGGTAGTCATCCAGGATGATGTAATCGACGCCCTTGACCCCCTCCGATACCAGAGCTTCATCCTCGTCTGATGTGTTCGTTGCCGCCATCGTTACTTCTCGTACGGGATGTTATTTTCGACATAAGACCATATCTCACGCGCCAAATGCGTCTCGCGCTCCTCCTGAATGTGAGCGATCAGGCCGCCCGAACGCGACACCACTGCCAGGCCGCGCATGACATCCGCAGGCAGACCGATCTCCAGAAGCAAAGCCGCGATCGCCCCTGTCGCATTCAGGGTGATTGGTTTGCCCGCCGCCCGATCCATTGCTGCGGAGAGCTTACGCAGGAGATCGACATAGCGACCGCTGACCCCCAGTTCGTCGGCAAAGACAAGGAGCTTCGTCGCGCGCGGATCGGTGGGCTTGTGGAGGGGATGACCGAAGCCGGGCACCGGCTTGCGCTGCTGCCTGTATTCGGCGACGAGCGCATTGCAGTAATCCTCGGGAGTCTGGCCGGACCGTTCGCCAGAAACGAGCAGCTTTGCGCAGGCCTCTGAGGTGCCGGCAAAGATGTTGCCAAGGGACAGAAGGCCGGCGGACATACCGACCTGCATCTCGTCCGGTACGCTGTCGATCATCAGCCGGGCGATCAGGGATGATGGCGTCCAGCCATGTTCCATCAGGGTCACCAGGCAGGCATCGAGGATCCGCCGATGGTCGTCCGGTGGCAGGCTGCCCTTCATGAGCAGGTAAAGCACGTCGGTGAAACTGCGCTCTCCGATCAGATCGGCAGCGAGATCGAAGCCACGGATCGTGACGCTGTCCTTGTCGGCATGTGCGATTCTGGTGGTTATCTGCGGCATGGCGGGTCAGTAAAGTTCCATGAGCTTGCTGCGGTCGGCGATAGCGTCGGGTTCCCCGGAATAGAGAACCGTCCCCGCCTTCAGAACGAGAGCGAGATCCGCAACCCGCAGGGCGGATTGCACGTTCTGCTCCACGAGGATGATCGAGAAGTTGAGGCTCTTCTGGGCTTCCTTTATCGTGCCGAGCAGATCCTGGAAGAGTTTCGGGGCAAGGCCGATCGAGGGTTCGTCGAGCAGCAGGCTTTTCGGATTGGCTGCAAGCGTACGCGCCAGCGACAGCATCTGCTGCTGCCCTCCCGAGAGCAGGCCGGCCTTTCGCCGGAAGAACTCCTTCAGGATCGGCAGGGGCTCGACGACACGCTCAATTCGCGCTTTGCGTTCGGCATCGCCAAGCTTGAGCGCGGCCAGACCAAGCTTGAGATTGTCTTCCACCGTAATGTTCGGAAATACGCCCTTACCCTCGGGCATGTAGGAGATGCCGTGGCGCATCCGCTCGACAGGCGCCATGCCCGCAAGGGCAAGACCCTGATACGTCACGGTTCCCTCGCGAGCCGGCAGCAGGCCGTAAAGGAGCTTCAGCAAGGTCGATTTGCCGGCCCCGTTATGCCCGATCAGCGCCAGTGTCTGGCCCTGCCCGAGCGTAAAGCTGACATTACTCAGTACGGTCCGGTCAGCATAGCCGGTGCTGACATTGGAAACCTCCCACTCAGGTAGGGCTGCGGACATCAAACGGCCTCCCCGAAATAGATGGCGGTCAGCTTCGCATCATTGAGAATCCGCTCCGGCTCACCCTGGTCGAGCACAGTGCCGCGATCCAGGAAAGCGATCTCGTCGGAGATTCCCCGCACGATGTCGAGATTGTGCTCGATGAGGCAGATGGCGACGCCTGCCTCCACCCGCTCACGCAGGATGCCGAAGAACCTGTCATACGAACTCAGGTCCAGACCGGATGCCGGCTCGTCGAGCAGCCATACGTCCGCCTCCATGGCCAGGATGCGCGCAAGCGACAGGAATTTCTGCTCGCCATAGGAGATATCGACGGCAAGCTCATTCCGCAGGCCAGCCAGTCCCACGCGGCTGAGGATTTCCTCCGCCTTCTCGAGGCGTAGCCGCTTCTCCGACCCGCCCGACAGAAAAGACCAGGGGCTGCGCTCCATCACGGTCAGTACGTTCTCCAGCACGGTCATGTGGGAGAACAGCCGCAACGCCTGAAAGGAGCGGGCGACGCCCCGAAGCGCGATCGCACGCGGGGACATGGTCAGAAGCTCGACGCCCTTGTGCAGGACAGATCCTTCGTCAGGACGGATGTGGCCTGTCATGATGTTGAACATGGTGGTCTTGCCGGCACCGTTCGGGCCGACCAGGCCGGTCACCTTCCCATATGGCAAGGACAGGTTGACGTGATTGGCAGCGGATATGCCGCCGAAATGCTTGCTGACGTCGATCAGCTGCATGGCGATTCCCGACCGCGGGTTCATCCCTTCGACCTCGCCTTGCCCATCAGCCCCGCAGGCCGGTAGATCATCAGGAGCACCATCGCCAGGCCGTAGAGTATCTGTTGCAGATAGCCGATGTTCTGCGGTGGCAGGGGGAGCCAGCTCAGCGCCGCCGGCAGGCACTGGATAAGTGCGGCACCGATGATCGGCCCCGTAATCGTGCCCGCTCCGCCAATGATCACCATGGCCATCACCAGCACGGACAGGTTGAGGGTGAAGCTTTCCGGGTTCACGAAGGCGATGTTGAAAGCGTAGAGTACGCCCGCCACGGCGCACAGCGCCGAGGAGATCGCCACGGCGATGGATTTGATGACCGCGACGTTCTTGCCGGCGGCGGCGGCTGCCGTCTCGTCGTCGCGTATTGCCCTCAAATCACGACCGAAGGCTGTACGCAGCAGACATATCACCGCCAATGCCACAAGGGCGACAAGGGCGATGGTCACCCCCATGAACGCCAGTGGTGAGGCAAGCGAATATCCGAAAAGCTCCGCGACGGGGATGCCGATAAGTCCGCTAAGGCCGCCGGTGACGGAATGCCACTGCTCGAACACGGTGAACGCAATAACCTGGAGGCCCAGCGAAGCAGCTACGAAATACTCGCCGCGCACCCGAAGCGCAGGAAGCGAGATCAACAACGATGCCGCCGCGCAGGTCACCATGGCCAGGGGAACCGCAAGCGTCAGTTCGGCCGTGTAGTGAAGCGCGAGCAGCGCCGCGACATAGGCGCCGACGCCGTAGAAGGCTGCGTGGGCCATTGAGAAGATACCGGCATAGCCAATCAGCAGATTGAGGCTGATTGCCAGGATCATGCTGATACCAGTCACAGTCACCAGATTTGCGAAATAGTTGACCATGCCGGCCTCCTACACCCTCACCTTCTGGCCGAGCAGACCAGACGGACGCAAAAGAATGAAGGCGAGCAGGATCAGGAACGTGACGGCATCGCTCCACCCCGCCGGCAGGCGCCAGAAGGACAAGCTTTCCGCCACGCCGAGCAGAAGACCGCCAAGCCCGGCTCCCCGCAGGCTGCCAATGCCTCCGATAATCGTCGCCGCCAGACTGATGAGCATCACGCGGTGACCCGCCGATGGCGTCAGACCTGCGGTAATCGTCTGGAAGACCGCTGCCGGCACCACCAGCAGCGATCCCAGCACCAGCGCGATGAGGAACAGGCTTTTCGCCGAAAGACCGTAGACGGTGACCAGATCGGGATTGTCGGCGAGCCCGCGCAGGGCGAGCCCCACCGACGTACGATCGAAGAAGTAGTTGAGGGCGAGAAAGATCAGTGGCGCCGTGCCGACTATGATCATGCCTAGCTGCGAAATGTATAGGCCCATGATTGGCTGGGCGCGTGACAGTGGCGAAGTCACCGATAGAAAGCCACTGCCGAACATCATGGCCAGTAGGTTTTCCACCACCACACCGACGCCGAACGATGCGACGAAGACCGTGAAGAAGGAGCCGGCATCGCGCTGGACGGGACGATACACCAGAAGTTGCACTAGGGCCCCGAAGCCGGCCGACAGCACGATGGCCGCCAGCACGGAGAGATACCACGGTAACCCGAACACACTCGTGCACGCGTAGAAGCCGTAACCGGCAATTAGATAGGTCGCGCCATGAGAGTAGTGGAAAATGCGCGTCATGCCGAAGACGATCGCAAATCCTACGGCCATCAGCGCATAGACGGCACCGGACTGGATGCCATCGAGTAGCAATTGCAGCAGCAGCATCGGAGATCCGTAGCGCACGCGCTGTCCTATTGGACGACGCGCACCGCCCTGTTTTCAATAAGGTTGATCTGACTGGGCACTGTCACCGTTCCATCATCATGGAACTCAAGCTCGCCTCCGACTACCCGGAATGACCTGATTTCGGCGAGCTTGTCACGAATGGCCTTGCCAGTGACCTCAAGGCCATCGCTTTCCAGCTCATCAATGACCTTCGCCACGATCATCGTAGCGTTGTAATAGTTGGCGTCATAGGGGGTAGGCTCCTTGCCGAACTGCTCTCGATAACCATCGACGAAACGCCGCGTCAACGCGTCGTCAGCGCCCCAGTCGGTCTTCTGGCTGACATAGATCGTGCCTTCGCCAGCGGGGTCTGCAATGAAATTCGGATCACCTATGGTAGAGATTCCGACAAATGGCACCTCCACGCCTGCATCGCGCAGTTGCTTGGCCAGCGAGATGAGTTGCTGCCCGAAATAGGCCAGGAATACGGCGTCGGCGCCTGTCTGCCGCACCCTGGCGGCGATGCTGGCGAACTGCGAGGTCGAACTGGAGATCGCGAACGAGCCGGCCAGTTCCATGCCATTCTTCGGTGCGTCCTCGCCGAGCGTTTCCACGACGGCCTGACCAAGCGGGTCGTCGACATAGACGAGCGCGATCTTCCTGGCCCCCATCTCCTCAGCCAGATAGGGGAGAAGGGTTTTGACTTCATCATTCGCGAGCGGAATGACATTGTAGAAATAGGGCGACAGTCCGGCCAGATCGGGAGAGGAGGCTCCTCCGTTGATCACCAGCACTTCGTCGCGTTCTCCAAGCGGAGCAATCGCCTTGGAGACGGCGGAAAATCCGGTTAGCACAACAGGAACCTGCGCCACCCGCACCAGCTTGTTCATAGCGACGACTGCAGTCTGGGCCTGTGCCTGGCTGTCCTCGAACGTGACCGTGAGCGGTTTGTCGAGGAACTTGTCGGCATTAATGTGCTCGACCGCCAATGAGGTGGCACTGCGGTACATCTCTCCGAAGGCAGCCGTGTGGCCGCTCAGTGGAAACAAGGCGCCGATATCGTAAGCGTCTTGCGCCATCGCCTGGCCACCCACAGCCAGAGACATCGCGGCAGCGCTCAATGTTCTAATTACAAGATTCATCTCTTACCTCCCAGGGCCCGCACGGGCAACACATGCGTTTTGTTTCGTTATGAACGAAATGTCAAGAAGGCGGATCTGGAAAGCTCTGCTGTTGTTGTTTCAGGGAAGATCGCACAGAAGGGCAGATTCGCGATGAACCGCAGGAACAGACGGCCCCAACGACGTCTGGCAATCTGTGGGAAATCGCAAATGCTTCCCTTGCGCGTGCGCAGCTCGATGCATCGCGCACTACCGTCGTTCAGTCCCTCGTCGGCCCCGCAAAAATAGATGAATGCTACAACAACGGCCGCTCTCGTATTGGCGTATGAACTGTTAATGAACGCTTCGGCATGCCCGGATGGAAGTTAAAGTGACATCGCCGGCCAGGACACTGTAACCACCAGCTGAAAGAACACCGATGTCCCCCCTGATGGGCGCGAGGCGCAACCCACATCCGAACCTATCCATCGGCGAAGCAGGGGGCAGGCGTACCTCGCCTGTCGCTTCGCATCATAATGGATCATCTCGATGCCGGAAAGGATGGTTACTGCGCTAGTCATCGACTTGATGCGCCGATGATCCTGCTCAAGGCGCGAAGAGGGGGTATGATTTAGGCACTTCCCAAGCAGCTATGCTGCACAGGAAATGGGGGTGGGGCTCCCTCGGAGCCGGCTTCAAAGCGCCTCAAGCTGCTGTGAGCGTTGAGGAAAAGGCCGGACTTGATCCGGTCAGGTGAAGGCCAAGGAGACGAGCGCAAGCGAACCGCTGATAACGTGTCGAAAAGTGCATAGATGGCGCCAAAACCGCGCGCGTCTCGTTAGCCCGGGACAAGTCTGGGGGAGACCTGCTGACCGCCCAGATGGCGTCCGGCATGGAGTGCGCCCCAAGGGCGGCGCGGCAGCGGAAATCGTCGCTGGGCGAGAAGAGAGTTGACAGCTAGTATCATACTACCATACCAATTGGCGGGTCAGGGAGGAGAACATGACACGCTTATTGAATATGACGCGGCGCGGGTTTCTTCGCACTACGACCGGGGCAATCCCGGCTGCCGCCATGGGGCAGCTTCTGTCCGTAACCAGCGCCTTCGCGCAGGAGGAGCGACCGGGTCCGTCGCTGATTGGAAAGCTGGAAGGCCCCAAAGTGGTGCGCGACGAGTCGCGCTTCCCGACGAGTTTTCAGGAGGCACCGCAACTTGCCGAACAAGTATCCAGCGGTGCGCTTCCCGCCGTGGCCGAGCGGATCGGCGAGGACCCGTTGGTCATTGAGCCGCTGAACGAGATCGGCACCTTTGGCGGCATCCTGCGCCGCGGCTTCACGGGTCCGTCCGACGAATGGAACGGCGTTCGCATTGGTGGCCACGATACCGTGCTGGCGATGGACTATGCCAACAATGAGGTGGTGCCGAACGTCGCGCGAGACTGGGAATGGTCCGACGATCAGCGCGTTCTGACGCTATATCTGCGCCGCGGCATGAAGTGGAGCGACGGCGAACCGCTGACCGCGGACGACTTCATGTTCTGGTACGAAGACATGTACCAGAACGAGGATTTGACGCCGTCGCCGCATGCGCATATGGCGATCAACGGCAAGCCGATCACGATGGAGAAGGTGGATGACTTCACCATTCGTTATGTCTGCCCCGATCCCTATCCGCTGCTACTGAAACTCTTGGCAGGTGCTGGTGTCATGGGGTATGGGCCGGCGCAGTACGGCCGGCGGGCGCAGGGCGGCTTCGCGCCGAAGCATTATCTGACGCAGTTCCATCCAGCCTATGTCGATCAGGCGGAACTGGACAAGATGGTCGAGGAGGCCGGCTTCGATAACTGGAAGGGATTGTTCCTGAACAGGATCGATTGGGCAATCAACCTGGACGTCCCGGCGGTCACCGCGTGGATCCCGGAGACGCTGGCCAACACGCCCACCTGGCGACTGAAGCGCAACCCCTACAGCATTTACGTCGATACCGAGGGCAACCAGCTGCCCTATATCGACGAGGTCGTGATGTCGCTGGCCGAGAACCTTGAGGTTCTGAACCTGCGCGCCGTGGCGGGGGAATACGACTACCAATCGCGCCACATTGACATGGGCAAGCTGCCGGTGCTGCTGGAGAACGCCGATCAGGCGGGTTATGACGTCAAGCTCGACCCCGGCTCCTATGGTGGGGACTTCATTATCCGACCCAACCTGACCTTCCCCGAAGACAAGGATCCCGAGATCGCCAAGTGGCTGAAAAGCGTCGAGTTCCGCCGCGCTTTATCCCTGGGCATCGAGCGCGACCAGCTGAACGAGACCTTCTGGCTGGGCGTCGGCGTGCCAGGCTCGCCGATCCCGGAACCGGAGAACGCCTATTATCCGGGTGACGAGTACAAGACCCGCTGGCACGAATACGACCCCGCCCAGGCGAACCAAATCCTCGACGAGCTCGGCCTGACCGAGCGTGACAGCGAAGGTTTTCGGATGCGCACCGACGGCAAGGGGCGGCTGCGGCTGGAACTGATGACCATGACCGGCATGTTCCTTCCCTTCACCCAGATTGCCGAGGTAATTGTCAACCAATGGCGCGACATCGGCATCGACGTCCGGGTGGACGAGGTCGAGCGCGGGTTGGGCTTCAACCGGGTTTCGGGCAACGAGCAGCAGCTTTGGGCGTGGTCAAACGATACGACCGAGGCGCTGTTCCTTGCGATTCACGCGCTGCCGGTCTCGACCTCGCCGGCTTCGCAGAACCCGCTCTTCGGTCTGTGGTATGACAGCAATGGCGAAAAGGGCATCGAGCCGCCGGAGAGGATGCAGGAAGCGATGGCAAAATACCGCAAGGGCGCCGGCGTGACCGACGAGGAGCGGGCCAAGCTGGGCAAGGAGATCTGGTCCTATCTGGTGGACGATGTCGTCGCCATCGGCGTTGTCGGGCAGTCGCCCGCGCTGATGGGAGTCCGCGTGTCGAACAAAAAACTGGGCAACTCGCCGGCGAGGCAGTTCAACTCAACCCTGGTTCGGACCCCCGGCGGGTCAATCCCGGAGACCTTCTTCTGGAAAAGCTGATCCGGGCGCGGACGAGTATCTATCACACACGCTTCGGACCGGGGCGGTATCGCAACGTGACGGCAGATAAAAGGAATAGGTGGGACTGAATGACAAGCAAAACGGCGCCGGTACGGTTTGGAATTATCGGTCTGGGGTTCGGCGCGGGCCGCATCCCAATGATCGAATCCTGCGCGGAGACGGAGCTCGTCGCCGTCAGCGCCCGGTCCGAGGAAAAGGCCCGCGAGGTGGGTGAGAAGCACGGCGTCGACTGGCACACCGATTACAATGACCTGCTGGCGCGCGACGACATCGACGTGGTGGGCCTCTACACCCCTTCGGGCGCGCACCTGGACATCGCGCTGGCCGCGGCAAAGGCGGGCAAGCACATGGTCGCTACCAAGCCGCTTGAGATCAATCTCAAGCGCGTGGACGAGATCATCGCCGCCTATGACGCGGCGGGGCTGAAGCTCGCCACCGAATACGTGGTGCGCTACCTGCCGGGCAATTACGCGCTGCACCAGGCGGTGACTTCAGGCAAGCTGGGCAAGATGATCCTTGGCGAATTCAGCGAGAAGCTCTACCGCCCGCAATGGTACTACGAACTTGACGGCGGCTGGCGGTCGAAGTGGGAAGTCTCGGGCGGCGGCACCGTAGTCAACCAGACGATCCACACCCTGGACCAGATGCAGTGGATGTTCGGCAAGGTTGAAAGCGTGACCGCCTTCATGGGTACCTACATGGCCAACATCGAAAGCGAGGATACCGCGACGGCGATGGTGAAATTCACCAGCGGCGCCATTGGCATAGTTGTCGGCACCACGACCTTCCGCAACGAGAAGCCGCCGACACGCTATGGCGGCGGCACCATGCGCCGGATCGAGGTGAACGGTGATCTGGGTAGCGCACGGATCGAGGACGAGACGATCACGATGATGGCGATAGAGGGTGACCCCGAGTTGCCGCGCGAGGTGCAGCCGCCGGCAGCGAACGTTTTCGAGGACATGGCCCGCTGGGTGCGCGACGACGCCTACGACTCCCCGACGCTGGTTAAGCCAGCCGAGTCCCGCGCGTCAATGGAGCTGGTGCTGGCGATCTATGAATCCGCGCGGTCCGGCAAGACCGTCGTGCTGAACAGCTAGCCGGGAAGGAGCATCGCCAGTGCTGATGAATTTCGAGCATGTGGGCCTGACTTGCAGCGATATGAACAAGACCATCGAGTTCTATTGCGGGCTGCTAGGGCTGAAGGAGGTCCTGCGCAAGCCGACCCATACCGGCGGCGAGGTTGCGTTCCTGGATGCCGGCGGCGGCATGCTCGAAATCGTTCGGCCTAAGGGCGCGGTGCAGAGCCCGGCGCGCGAGATGCCGCGGAGCGAGGCGGGGATCCGCCACTTTACGCTGACCGTCGACGACCTGGACGCCACCTACGAACGGCTCGTCGCCGCCGGGGTCACCTTCACCGAGCCGCCGCGCGACGCCTACAATCCCGAGATACTGAAGCGGGTCGCCTTCTGCCTCGATCCCGACGGGATTTCGGTCGAACTGACCCAACGCTGAGAGGTGCGCCGGGAGGGCTGAACTGGAATGGTATCTTATCTGGTCCGACGATTGTTCATGGCTATCGTCACGATGGTAGCCATCTCGGTCCTGTCCTTCGCGATCATCCAGCTGCCGCCGGGGGACTACATCACGACTTACATCGCCCAGCTTGCCGCGGATGGCACGTCGCTGTCCGATGCCGAGGTGCTTGCGCTGCGCGAGCAATACGGCTTGGATCAGTCCTTCCTGGTCCAATATCTGCGCTGGATCGCCAGCGTGCTGCACGGCGATTTCGGCATGTCGATGGAATGGCGCCGTCCGGTTTCCGAGCTGATCGGCGAGCGGCTGTGGCTGACCATGGCGGTCGCGGTCGCGGCGATCCTGCTGACATGGGCTCTGGCGCTGCCGATCGGCATCTATTCGGCTGTTCGCCGCTATTCGGTCGCCGATTACGCCTTCACGATCGTCGGCTTCATCGGACTGGCGGTGCCGAACTTCCTGCTGGCGCTTGCGTTGATGTACTTCGGCTACAAGTTCTTCGGCATCAATATCGGCGGCTTGTTCTCGCCGGCCTATGTTGACGCGCCGTGGTCGCTCGCCCGGGTCTGGGACCTGATCAAGCACCTGCCACTTCCGGCAATCGTTCTGGGAACGGCGGGGACTGCCGAGATGATCCGCGTCATGCGCGCCAATCTGCTGGACGAATTGCACCGGCCCTACGTAAAGACCGCGCGCGCCCGCGGGCTGGACGAGCGCAGAGTGATCCTGAAATACCCCGTGCGGGTGGCACTGAACCCCTTCGTCAGCATCCTGGCCTACCTGTTCCCCTATATCGTCTCGGGCAGCATCATCGTCTCGCTGGTGCTGGGCCTGCCGACCGTCGGGCCCCTGCTTCTGCGGGCGCTGCTGGCGCAGGACATGTTCCTGGCAGGTGCCATCGTGCTGCTGCTGGGCATCATGACCGTCATCGGCACGTTCCTGTCCGACATGCTGCTGCTGTGGATCGACCCGAGAATCCGTCTGGAGGGACGTTCATGACCGCCACCTATATCGAAACGGTCGGGGACGGCAGCGCGACTGAGTCCAAGGTCCTCGTCGCCTCGCAATGGCAGCTCATGTGGTGGCGGTTCCGCAAGCACAAGCTCGCGATGGCGGGCACCTTTGTGGTGGCGTTCTTCTACCTCGTCGTGATCTTTGCCGATTTTCTGGCCTATTCCGACCCAAACGCGTCCGAGGCCTATCAGGCGCTGCTGCCGCCGCAGCCGATCCACTTCTTCGACGATGGCGTGTTTGCGCCGCACGTGCTCGGGATGACCGGCAAACGCGATCCGCAAACGTTCAAAAGGGTCTACGCGCCCGATCCGGAAAAGAAGGTTCCGCTGCGGCTGTTCGCCGAGGGATATTCCTACAAGTTCCTCGGCCTGATCCCAACCAATCGGCACCTGATCGGGCCGGTAGGAGCACTCGCCGAGGACACGATCTTCCTGTTCGGGACCGACATGCAGGGCAGGGACATCTGGTCGCGGCTGATGATCGGCACCCGCACCTCGCTGACCATCGGCCTGGCTGGGGTGACGCTGAGCTTGCTACTGGGCATCCTGCTGGGGGGCATCTCGGGCTTCTACGGCGGCTGGATCGACAACCTGATCCAGCGCAGCATCGAAGTTCTGAAATCCATCCCCACGATCCCGCTCTGGATGGGGCTAGCAGCGGCGATGCCGCGCGACTGGACCGTCGTGCAGGTCTATCTTGCGATCACCGTCATTATCTCGCTGCTCGGCTGGACCGAGCTGGCACGGGTTGTCCGCGGTCGCTTCCTGGCGTTGCGCGAGGAGGATTTCGTGATGGCGGCCGAACTGGCCGGCTGCAGCCGCGCGCGCATCATCGCCCGCCACATGCTGCCCGCCTTCATGAGCCACATCATCGCCGCGGTCACGCTGGCCTTCCCGGCGATGATAATCAGCGAGACGTCGCTGAGCTTCCTCGGCCTCGGCATGCGGCCGCCAGCGGTCAGCTGGGGCGTGCTGCTGCAGCAGGCGCAGAATGTGCAGGCAATCGCGATCTCGCCCTGGCTGCTGATCCCGGCGATCCCGGTCATCGTGATCATCCTGGCCTTCAACTTCATGGGCGACGGGATGAGGGACGCGGCGGACCCCTATGGTTGAAGAGCTAACGGTGAAACATTTTGAAATTACGGAAACGGCCCGTGGCCCGAAGCAGATGAATGGCGCACCAGTTCTGTCGGTGCGTGACCTGCGGACCCATTTCTTCCAGGATGAAGGGGTGACGAAGGCCGTCGACGGCGTCAGCTTCGACGTTTGCCCCGGACAGACCGTGGGGATCGTCGGCGAAAGCGGCTGCGGCAAGAGCGTCACCTCGCTTTCGATCCTGCGCATCGTTGATCCGCCGGGGCGGATCGTTAGCGGGAAGATCCTGCTGCGCCGCGAGGGGGGCGGCGGCGTCACCGACATCGCCGCGCTGCCAGCGAATAGCCGGGCACTGCGAGACATCCGCGGTGGCGAGATCGGCCTGGTGTTTCAGGAGCCGATGTCCTCGCTCAGCCCGGTGCACACGATCGGCAGCCAGCTGATGGAGGCGATCCGCTTGCATACCCATCTGCACGAGTCGGCGGTTCGCGAGCGCGCAATAGACATGCTGCGCCAAGTGGGTATTCCGCAGCCCGAGCAGCGCATCGACAGCTATGCCGCCCAGCTCAGCGGCGGCCTGCGGCAGCGGGCGATGATCGCGATCGCGCTTGCTGGCCAGCCGCGGCTGCTGATCGCCGACGAGCCGACCACCGCACTCGACGTGACGACGCAGGCGCAGATCCTCGAGCTGCTGCGCTCGATCCAGGAGGAGACCGGCATGGCAGTCGCATTGATCACCCACGATATCGGGGTGATCGCCGAGATGTGCGACTACGTCATCATCATGTACCTGGGCCGCGTGGTCGAGCAGGGCCCGGTCGACCAGATCTTCTTCAGTCCGAAGCACCCCTATACGGAGGCGCTGCTGCGTTCGGTACCCAACGTGCATTCCGAGCCGAAGACGCGGCTGCCGGCGCTGGCCGGTTCGGTGCCGCACCCGCTGCACCGGCCCGAGGGCTGCCCGTTTCATCCCAGATGCGCGCGCTTCATGCCGGGCACCTGCGAGCGGTCCCAGCCGAGGCTGACCGAGGTCGGGCCGGATCAGAGGGCTAGTTGTTTCCTCTATCCCGGGGCCGATCATGGTTGATACGATATCCGACCCGTCCGACGACGCGCTGCTCGATGTCGAGGGGCTGCGGAAATACTTTCCAATCCATGCTGGACTGAGCCGCCGCGTGGTGGCCAATGTGCGCGCGGTCGAGGATGTCAGCTTCGCCATCCCGCGCGGCAAGACGCTGTCGCTGGTGGGCGAAAGCGGCTGTGGAAAGTCGACGACCTCGCGCGCGGTGATGCGCGCGCTTGACGTGACCGGCGGCTCGATCCGGTTCCGCCGCCAGAGCGGTGAAGTGGTCGACATCGCCGGGCTCTCCCGCGCCCAGATGAAGCCGCTGCGAAGCGAGATACAGATGGTTTTCCAGGATCCGTTCTCGTCGCTCAATCCGCGGATGACCGTAGCCGACATCATCGGCGAGCCGCTGCTGGTCAACGGTATCGATAAGCGTCAGGACCGGGTCGACCGGGTGGCTGAGCTGATGCGCCGCGTAGGGCTGCCAGCGCAGTTCATGCAGCGCTTCCCGCACGCCTTCTCGGGCGGCCAGCGGCAGCGGATCGGCATCGCCCGGGCGCTGGCGCTCAATCCCAGCCTGATGGTGCTAGACGAGCCGGTCTCGGCCCTCGACGTCTCGGTTCAGGCGCAGGTGCTAAATCTGCTTCTAGACCTGCAGGACGAGCTGGCGCTGACCTATCTCTTCGTGGCGCACGACCTGAGCGTGGTGAAGCATATCAGCGATCAGGTCGCGGTGATGTATCTCGGTAGCATCGTCGAGCTGGCCGACACTTGCGCTCTCTTCGACAGGCCGCTGCATCCCTACACCGAAGCGCTGCTTTCGGCGGTGCCGATACCCAACCCGCGCAAGCGCAGCACGCGGGTGCTGTTGAGGGGCGAGGTCGGCAGTCCAATCAAGCCGCCGCCCGGCTGCCCGTTTCACCCGCGCTGCGCCTATGCGCAGGACCGCTGCCGCGCCGAGGTGCCGCGGCTGGAGCGGACGGCAGAGGGGCGACAGGTGCGCTGCCACCGCGCTCATGAGCTGGACCTTTCGGGTGTGGGCAGTATGGAAAGGCCGGTGTGATGCAGGATGCCACAAAACTCGGTTTGGGCGTGGTCGGGCTCGGCATGGTCGCGGCGACACATGCGCGGGCGTTGCAGGATCTTTGCGACTTGATCGCCGTGCGGGGGGTCTTCGCCCGCGATCCGCGGCGGCGGGCGGACTTCGCCGGGGAGTTCGGCTTTCCGGCGGCAGAAAGCGTTGAGGAACTCATCCGCCGGGACGACGTAGATGCCATCCTGGTGCTGACCCCGCCCAATGCGCGGATGGAGATCGTCGAGGCTGCTTGTAACGCCGGCAAGCACGTTCTGTTGGAGAAGCCGATCGAGCGCGACAGCGCCGCCGCCGGCCGAATCGTCGAGATGTGCTGCGCCGCCGGCGTCACCTTGGGCGTCACCTTTCAGCACCGTTTCCGCAAGGCATCGCAAGCGCTGAAGGGGCTGATCGACGGCGGCAGCCTTGGCGCGGTTTGCGCGGTGCGGGTATCGGTTCCCTGGTGGCGCGACCAGTCTTATTACGACGTGCCGGGCCGCGGCACCTATGCGCGCGACGGCGGCGGGGTGCTGATCAGCCAGGCGATCCACACGCTGGATCTGATGATCTGGCTGCTGGGCCTTCCCGAGGCGGTGACGGCGATGGCGGCGACTACCGGCCTGCACCGGATGGAAGCCGAGGATTTTGTCGCTGGGGCGTTGCGTTGGCCCGGCGGCGCCGTCGGCTCCCTGACCGCCACCACGGCGGCCTTTCCGGGCAGGAACGAGTACATCGTCGTCGATTTCGAACGCGCGTCGGCTTGCTTGGAGGGCGGCGAGCTGGTCGTCCGGCACCACGACAGCCGGACCGAGATAATCGGGACGGCGGGCGGCTCGGGCGGCGGCGTCGATCCGATGGCATTCACCCATGAATGGCATCGCTCAGCCATCGAGGACTTCGCCCGCGCCATCGCCGGGGGCAGGGCCCCCGTTGTCTCGGGCGAAAGCGCACTACAGGTCCACCGGCTGATTGACGCGCTTCTCGCCTCGGCTAGCGAGGGCCGGCAAGTCCTACTGAACCCACATTGATACGGGAAAAGACATGGCGGAACACAGCTTCACCTTCGCGATTATCGGCATCGACCACCGGCATATCTACGAGATGACCGGCGGCATGATCGCCGCCGGGGGGCGCTGCAAGGGCTGGTGGAGCGAGGGCGACCCCGAGCCGCTGGCGGGGTTCCAGAAGCGCTTCCCCGAGCTGGAGCGGGTAACCCACCGGCAGAGCCTAATCGAGGACCCGGAGATCGACCTGATCCTGACCGCCGCGCGATTTGACCAGCGTGCCGGCATTGCCATTGAGGCAATGCGGAACGGCAAGGACGTGATGACCGATAAGCCGGGCTGCACTACCGCGGACGACCTGGCCACGCTGCGCCGAACGGCGGCCGAAACCGGCCGCATCTGGTCAGTCAACTTCTCCGAGCGCTTCCAGGTCGCCGCCGCGCAACAGGCGCTGGACTTAGTTCAGCAGGGCGCAATTGGCCGGGTGCTGCAGACCGTCGGGCTGGGGCCGCACCGGATGAACGCGCCGCTACGGCCGGACTGGTTCTTCGACAAGGCGGTATATGGTGGCATCCTTTGTGACATCGCCTCGCACCAGATCGATCAGTTCTTGGTCTTCACCGGCTCGACCGATGCCGAGATCGTCGCGGCCACCGCCGGCAACATGGCCAATCCCGACCACCCGCAGTTCGAGGATTTCGGCGAGGTGCTGCTGCGCAGCGACCGCGGCCACGGCTATATCCGGGTCGACTGGTTCACTCCGGACGGGCTGCCGACCTGGGGCGACGGGCGGCTGACTATCTTGGGTACCGAGGGTTACATCGAGCTGCGCAAATACGTTGACATCGCAGGCCGTCCCGGCAAGGACCACCTCTTCCTCGTCAACGGATCGAGCTGCGAGCATATCGACTGCTCCGGCGTGAAACTGCGCTATTTCGACCGTCTCGCGGCGGACCTGCGCGACCGGACCGAGACCGCTATGCCGCAGGAGCACGCCTTCAAAGTGACCGAACTGGCGCTCGAGGCGCAGAAGATTGCCCGTCCGGCCGCCGGTTGACGGCCATTCCTGATAACGAAAGAACAGACATGACAGACGCAGTGAAATTTGCCGTGCTCGGCATCGACCATCGTCATGCCCTGATGCTGACTCGGGGGTTGCTGACCGCCGGCGCGCAGATCGCGGGCTGGTGGACCGCCGGACACCCGAACACGCTTGACGATTTCCGCGCGTTGCTGCCGGATGTGCGGCGCGCCGACGACCGCCGCACGCTGCTGGACGATCCGTCGATAGACGTTGTTGTGATCGCTGCTGAGGTTGCGGACCGCGCCGATCTGGCCATCGAGGCGATGCAGAGCGGAAAGGACGTCATGTCCGACAAGCCTGGCTGCAATACTCTGGAGCAGCTCGAGCGCATTCGCCGCACCGTAGCTGAGACCGGGCGCATCTGGTCGGTCTTCTTTTCCGAACGGTTCCGCATTCCGTCGGTGGCCAAGGCGCGCGCGCTGATAGAAGAAGGCGCAATCGGACGGGTAGTGCACTACAACGCGCTGGGGCCGCAGCGGCTTTACCTCAACCCGCGACCCGAATGGTTCTTCGATCCCGCGCGCACCGGCGGGATTCTCGTCGATCTGATGCCGCACCAGTTCGACAATTTCATCTATCTCACCGGCGCGGGCGAAGTAACGGTAGACAGCGCCACCGTCGGGAACGTCAACGTGCCCGACCACCCAGGGTTCGAGGATTTCGGCGAGGCCCTCTTCGGCGCTCCCGGGTTGCGCGGCTATGCGCGGGTCGACTGGTGCACCCCGGGGGCGCTGCCGCTCAATCCGGGCGACGGGCGAATTACCATCATGGGCACGACCGGCCAGATCGAGCTACGCAAGTTCGTCGATGTCGCCGGCCGGCCGGGCACTAACCACCTGTTCCTGGTCAACAGCGACCGCTGCGAGCATATTGACTGCGCCGAGTTTCCGACGGAAGACTATTACGCGCTGTTCTGCGAGGACGTGCGCAACCGGACGGAAACGGCCGTCGGGCAAGAGCATATCTTCACCGTCATGGAACTTTCCATTCGATCGCAAATAGCAGCCCGCCGCTTGGCGGCATCGGGATAGGAGCCGGCATGACGAAGGAGACCCGGCGGCTGAGATCGCAAGACTGGTTCGACAATCCCGATCACCTGGACATGACGGCGCTCTATCTGGAGCGCTTCATGAATTTCGGCCTGACCCCCGAAGAGCTGCTCGCCGGTCGCCCGATCGTCGGCATTGCCCAGAGCGGCAGCGATCTGGCTCCCTGCAACCGCGTCCATCTAGAGTTGGCCCGGCGGGCGGCCGCCGGCATCCGTGATGCCGGCGGGATTCCAATCGAATTTCCGATGCATCCTCTCTTCGAGAACTGCCGCCGGCCCACCGCGGCGCTGGATCGGAACCTGGCGTATCTCGGGCTGGTCGAGATCCTGAACGGCTATCCGTTTGACGGCGTGGTGCTGACCACAGGTTGCGACAAGACAACGCCTGCTGCGCTGATGGCGGCGGTCACGGTCGACCTGCCGGCCATTGTGCTGTCGGGCGGGCCGATGCTCGACGGCTGGCATGAGGGCGAGCTGGCCGGCTCAGGCACGGTGATCTGGAAGGCACGCCGCCGCTATGCCGCCGGCCAGATCGATCGCAAGGAATTCATGGAGATGGCGGTCAATTCCGCGCCCTCCGTCGGTCATTGCAATACGATGGGCACCGCCTCGACCATGAACGCGATGGCAGAGGCGCTGGGGATGTCCCTGACCGGCTGCGCCGCTATCCCGGCCGCCTATCGCGAGCGCGGGCAGATGGCTTATCGAACTGGCCGCCGCGCAGTGGAACTGGTGCTGGAAGACGTGAAACCCTCACACATCCTGACTCGCCCGGCCTTCCTGAACGCGATCACGGTCAATTCGGCGCTTGGCGGATCGACCAACGTACAGCCACATCTCACCGCGATCGCTAAACATGCGGGTTGCGAGCTGACGGCGCTGGACTGGGCCGCGGCGTATGATGTGCCGCTGCTGGTCGACATGCAGCCGGCCGGCCGTTTCCTGGGTGAACGGTTCCATCGCGCCGGCGGCGTCCCCGCTGTGATGGCGGAGTTGCTGGCCCATGATCGGTTGGACGGCACGGTCGCGACAGTAAACGGCGCGACACTGTCCGAGGCGCTGGACGGGCGGACGGTGACAGACCGCGAGGTGATCCGCGCCTATGACGCACCGATTCTGGCACGGGGCGGGTTCCTCGTGCTCTCGGGCAACCTGTTCGACTTCGCGATCATGAAGACAAGCGTGATCACCGCCGATTTCGCCGAGCGCTTCATGCGGGGCGGCGTGTTCGAGGGGCGCATCGCTGTCTTCGAAAGCTCCGACGACTACCACGCCCGAATTAACGATCCGGCGCTCGGCATCGACGAAACGACCATCCTGGTGATCCGCGGCGCCGGGCCGGTGGGCTGGCCCGGCTCGGCCGAGGTAGTGAACATGCAACCCCCCGACGCGCTGCTGAAACGTGGCATTAAAAGCCTGCCGACCATTGGCGACGGGCGGCAATCCGGAACCTCGGACAGCCCGTCTATCCTGCATGTATCGCCCGAAAGCGCGGTCGGCGGCGGGCTGGCGCTGCTGCAGACCGGCGACCGGCTGCGGATCGACGTCGAGAACGGCCGCTGTGACGTGCTGCTCTCTGACGACGAACTCGCGCAGAGGCGCCGGACCCTTGCCTTGACGACGCCGAAATCGCAGACACCATGGGAAGAGCTCTATCGCCGCACCGTCACGCAGCTTTCGGAGGGCGCGGTCATAGAGGGGGCTACTGCGTATCGCGGCACGGCGAAGACGCCGCCGCGCCATAACCACTGATCGGCCGCCGGCCGGAGCGACAAAGGGGCGAACGAGATGCATATCATTCCCAGAGAGGGGCTTTTCGTCGGCAGGGTCTGGCGGCCTGACCTGGCCGGACCGTCGGTCGTGACGATCCGCGGCGGCGATGTGGTGGACATTACCTCGTCCAGCGCGCCGACTGTCCGCGACATCTGCGAGATGGACGATCCCGCCGCATATCTGCGCAGCGCGCCGGGCGAGGCGATCGGCGATCTGGAAACGCTCGAGGCTGCAGCTGTCACGCCCGGCAGCATGCATTTCCTTGCGCCTTGCGACCTGCAGGTGATCAAGGCCTGCGGTGTAACCTTCGCTCGCTCGATGGTCGAGCGCGTGATCGAGGAACAGGCGGCCGGTGACCCGAGTCGGGCCGCGGCGATCCGCGCCCGGGTCGGCGGCATCATCGGCGACAGCCTGCGCAACATCCGCCCGGGCTCCCCCGAAGCTGCGGAGGTCAAGCGCGCCCTGCAGTCGGAGAACCTGTGGAGCCAGTACCTCGAGGTCGGAATCGGCCCGGATGCCGAGGTTTTCTCCAAGGCACAGGTGCTGTCATCCGTGGGGCCGGGGGCCGACATCGGCCTGCACCCTGTCTCGCGCTGGAACAACCCCGAGCCCGAGGTGGTGCTGGCTGTCGCCTCGTCCGGACGGATCGTTGGCGCCGCGCTGGGCAACGACGTCAACCTGCGCGATGTCGAGGGTCGCTCGGCGCTGCTGCTCAGCAAGGCGAAGGACAACAACGCCTCCAGCGCCATCGGCCCCATGATCCGGGTCTTCGACAGCGGCTTCTCGCTGGATGACGTGCGCCGGGCCGAGCTGACGCTGCAGGTCGACGGCACCGACGGCTATCGCCTGACCGGGCGCTCGGCGATGTCTGAGATCAGCCGCGACCCGGAAGATCTGGTGGCGCAGACCGTCGGCCGCCATCACCAATATCCCGACGGCTTCATGCTCTATCTTGGAACGCTGTTCGCGCCGACCGAGGACCGCGACGAGCCGGGGCAGGGCTTCACCCATAAGCTAGGCGACATAGTGTCGATCTCGGCGCCTGGCCTGGGCTGCCTGCGGAACACCGTGCGGCTGTCGACCGAATGCCCAGAGTGGTCCTTCGGCACGCGGGCGCTGATGTCGAACCTGGCCCGACGGGGGCTGCTTTAGTCCACCCCGACAGGCACCAGCGCGCCTCGGCTCTGAACCACTCGGGCGGCGACGCTCATCGCATCCCGCACCGCGTTGTCCAGCGCCTTGCCCTGCATCAGCGCTGCAAGGAAGGCGCCGGCGAAGCTGTCGCCGGCGGCGGTGCTGTCGACCGGCACCGCCGGCACGGGGTTCAGCCGCAGCCGCACCGGTCCGTCCACAGCCAGCACCGGCCCGGCGCCGTTCTTGACGACCACCGTGGCTGCGCCCGCTGCGGCATAGCGCTCCGCGGTGTCCTCAGGGTGCGCATCACCGAAGGCCTGGCTTTCCTCGCCGAAGCTGGGCAGCACGATATCGGCCACATCCGCGGCGCGCATTGTCCAGTAGCGAAGCTCCGCGTTGCCCCGCCAGAGCCGCGGCCGCATATTGGTGTCGAACGATATCGTCGCCCCAGCCGCGCGCGCCGCCGCGAGGCTGTCCAGCAGCCGCTGCCGGTTTTCGGGCGGCAGGATCGCCAGCGTGATGCCCGAGAAATGGATCACCATCTCGGCCGAGAGCCCCGACAGCGCCGCGGCGTCGTGGGCCAGGCGCCGCGCCGCGGAGCGGTCGCGCCAATAGGTGAATCTGGGCTCACCGTCCTGCAATTGCACCACGTAAAGCCCGACCGTCCGTTCGTCATCGCGCGCCACGAAGGACGTGTCGATTCCCTGGTCGCGCATGAAGGCCAGCATCTCGGCCGAGATGTCGTCGCGGCCCACCGCCGTCAGGTAGCTCACCTCGAAACCGCCGGGCAGCAGCCGGCGTGCATACCAGGCCGCATTGAACGTGTCGCCGGCAAAATTCATCGCGTAGCCTCCCGCGCCGTTGGGCGCGAACTCGACCATGCATTCGCCGATGGACAGCAGATGGCGGTGCTGAAAGTCTGTTTTCATGAGGTATCCTTGACAGTGCGCCTGCGTCTAACATACTAGTAGGTTAGATGCCGGAGCAACTCCTTTCCCGCGGAAATGACGGAGAATTTCTTGGCTTTGCTTGATCCTGACCGGTTGTTTCCAATCGAGCCACGGGCCCGCGGCTTGGCACGTGCATTGTACGAAGCGGTCCGGGACCTGCCAATCATCAGTCCGCACGGTCACACCGATCCCCGCTGGTTCGCGGAGAATGCGGCCTTCGCTGATCCGGCGCGGCTGTTCGTGGTGCCGGACCACTATGTCTTGCGCATGCTCTGTTCGCAGGGCATCCCGCTGTCCGACCTGGGCATTCCCCGGCGGGACGGCGGCCCGGTAGAAGCCGACCCTCGCACGATCTGGCGGCGCTTCGCCGCGCATTATCACCTGTTTCGCGGCACGCCGTCACAGCTTTGGCTGGACCATTCGTTCGAGAATGTCTTCGGCCTGGACGAACGTCTGAACGCGGCGACCGCCGATGCCTATTTTGACCACATCGCGTCCTGCCTGGAGCGGCCCGAGTTCCGCCCGCGGGCGCTATACGAGCGTTTCGGGATCGAAGCGATCGCCACCACCGACAGCCCGCTCGACGATCTGCGGTGGCATGACAGCATCGCCGAAAGCGGCTGGCAGGGCAGGGTCGTTTGCACCTACCGCCCCGATGCGGTGATCGACCCCGAGGGCCCCGGCTTCGCCGAGAATCTGCGACAATTCGGCGTGGTCACGGGCTGCGACACCAGCGACTGGGACGGCTACCTGGCGGCGCACCGCACACGCCGCGCCGATTTCCGGCGCCGCGGCGCGACCGCCACCGATCATGGCCATCCCAGCGCGCGGACCGAGAACCTGGACCACGCGGCCGCGGCCCGGCTTTTCGCGCGCATCCGCTCGGGCGAGGCGACGGCGGAGGAGGCAGATGCCTTCCGCGGCCAGATGCTGACCGAGATGGCGCGGATGAGCCTCGAGGACGGGCTGGTGATGCAGATCCACCCGGGATCGTGGCGCAACCATTCCGGCGCGGTGATGGCGGCCTTCGGGCCGGACAGGGGGTTCGACATCCCGACGCGCACCGATTACGTCGGGGCGCTGAAGCCTCTGCTCGACGCGGTGGGGATGGAGCCTAACCTCACGGTCATCCTGTTCAATCTCGACGAATCCGCGGTCGGCCGGGAACTCGCGCCGCTTGCTGGGGCGTATCCGGCGCTGCGGCTTGGCCCACCCTGGTGGTTCTTCGACAGCGCCGAGGGCATGCGCCGCTTCCGCGAGGCGGCGACCGAAACCGCGGGATTCTACAACACTGTCGGGTTCAACGACGACACCCGCGCCTTCTGCTCGATCCCGGCGCGGCACGACGTGGCCCGGCGCGTCGACTGCGGCTATCTCGCCGATTTGGTCTGCACCGGCCGCCTGGCCGAGGCCGAGGCGGCGGAGGTGGCGTATGACCTGAGTTACCGTCTTGCCAAGGAGACCTACCGCCTGTGAGCGGCTATCCGCGACTGCAGCGCTCTGAAAGGCCGTGTCCCGGCATAGGGATCGTCCATCTTGGCCTGGGCGCGTTTTTCCGCGCCCATGGCGCGCTTTACGTGGCCGAGGCGATGCGCGCCTCGGGCGGCGACTGGGGCATCGTCGGCGTGTCGTTGAAACGCCCGGGCCAGCGCGATCGGCTGCGGCCGCAGGGCTATGCTTATATGGCGGTCGAACTCGCGCCGGGGCGCGAGACGGCGCAGGTCGTCGATGTGGTCCAGGACGTTCTGGTCGCGCCCGAGGATCCGGCGGCGGTGCTGGCGGCGATGGCCCAGCCCGAGACACGGATCGTCACGCTGACGGTGACCGAAAAGGGCTATTGCCACGAGCCGGCCGCGCGCCGGCTGAATTTCGACCATCCGGACATTGTCGCCGATCTGCAGAACCCCGGCGCGCCGGTCTCGGCGCCGGGCTTTTTGGTCGAGGCGCTGCGGCTCCGGCGCGCTGCCGGGCACGCGCCCTTTACGGTTCTGACCTGCGACAACCTGCCGGAAAACGGTGCGCTCGTGCGCCGCATAGTGACAGACCTCGCCCGCGCTCGCGATCCCGCGCTTGCCGACTGGATTGGGCAGGAGGGCCGGTTCCCCTCGACCATGGTCGACCGGATCGTGCCGGCGCTGCGCCCCGGCGACACTGACCGGGTGGCGGCGTTGACCGGTTATCGCGACGAAAGCCCGGTGCTGCATGAGCCGTTCCGCCAATGGGTGGTTGAGGACTGCTTCGTCCGCGGTGCGCGCCCCGACTTGCCGGCCGCCGGCGTGCAGATGGTCGAGGATGTGACACCCTTCGAACTGATGAAGCTGCGCTGTCTGAACGGCACCCATTCGGCAATGGCCTATCTGGGCTTCCTCGCCGGGTACGAAACGGTGGCCGATGTGGTGGCCGATCCAGCCTTTGCGGGCTTTGTCCGGCGGCTCTGGGATTCAGAGATCTGCCCGGGGCTGGCGCCGCCGCCGGACATCGACTTTGCCGATTACACCGCAGCACTGATGGCGCGCTATGGCAATCCCGCGATCCACCACCTGACCCTACAGATCGCTATGGACGGCTCGCAGAAACTGCCGCAGCGGCTGCTTCAACCTATCGTCGAGGCACGCGATGCGGGCAGGGCGATGCCCGGCCTTACCCTGGCCGTCGCGGCCTGGATGCGTTTCGTCTGGGGCACGGATGAAGCGGGCCATCCTATCGCACTGAGCGATCCGCTGGCCCTGAAGCTGAAAAAGGTGACGGAAGGGGTGCGGAATCCGGAAGCGTGCGTCGATGCGCTGCTGGGGCTGCCCGAGATCTTCCCAGCCCGGCTCGCCGGCGATAGCGGCTTCAGGGCGGAACTCGTGTTTGCCCTGGAACGGCTGGTGAGGCTCGGCGCGCGGCGCGCCGTAGCGGAGCTGTGAGCGGACCGGTCGGGCTATCGCAGGCAGATCGGGGGCACGAAAGATCTCGGACATGCGTCCAATCACACACCTCGCATGTCCCTGCTCAAATTCCAGAAATGCGGCTTTTCTGTCTCAGTACGGCAAGACCCTGCTTGAGAAACGTCTAACATACTAGTAGGCTAGATTGGCTTAGCACCGGTCATGTCGGTGCGAACAACGAAGAGGGCTGGGCATGAAGCAGACGTGGCGATGGTTCGGTCCCCGCGATACGGCAACCATCGATAATGTTGTCCAGGCCGGGGCAGAGGGGATCGTGACCGCGCTACATCATCTGCCGAACGGGGCCGTGTGGACCCGCAAAGAGATAGTGCAGCGCCAGGCGGAGATTTCCCTGCTACGTGACGGTTCGCCCTCCGGCCTTCGCTGGGACGTGGTCGAGAGCCTGCCGGTTTCGGAAGAGATCAAGACGCAGACCGGTGCGTGGCGGAGTCATGTGGAGAATTACTGCGCCAGCCTCGAGAACCTGTGGGCGGCGGGGATCGAAACGATCTGTTACAATTTCATGCCGATCCTCGACTGGACGCGTACAGACCTGAGATGGCGGCTGCCGCATGGCGGGCGTTGCATGCGGTTCGATCTGGTCGATTTTGCCGTCTTCGACGTGTTTCTGCTGAACCGCGCGGGTGCGTCCGCGAGTTATCCAGAGGCGATCGTCGAAGAGGCCGCGCGGCGCGAGGCCGGCATGGACGATGCATCGCGCGAGAGGCTGGTGCAGAACGCCACCTGCGGCCTGCCCGGCGCGAACCAGACGCTGACCATCAATGACGTACGCGAGTTGCTGGGCCGCTACCAACAGATCGGCCCAGACCTGCTGCGGCGCCATCTTTACGATTTCCTCGAACTGGTGATCCCGACGGCGGAACGGCTGGGGCTTCGCTTGTGCTGCCATCCTGACGATCCACCGTTCTCTCTGCTGGGTCTGCCTCGCATCATGTCGACGGAAGAGGACTATGCCGATCTGATGCGCCAGATCGACAGCCCGGCCAACGGCATGACGCTTTGTTCCGGCTCGCTCGGTGCGCGGCCCGACAACGATCTGACCGGCATGATGCGGCGGCTCGGCGACAGGGTGCATTTCCTGCACTTGCGCAATGTGCACCGCGAAAGCGGGGGCATTCCGGCGAGCTTCCACGAAAGCGCCCATCTGGACGGCGATGTGGACATGGTTTCGCTGATGGCGGAGGTGCTGCGCGAAGAGGCTCGGCGTCGCGCGCTCGGCCGGGCCGACCACTCGATTCCGATGCGGCCCGATCACGGGCATGATATCTGCGACGACTTGAACCGCAGCGCGCAGCCGGGCTATGCGATAATCGGGCGGTTGCGCGGTCTGGCAGAGCTGCGCGGCGTGCACCGGGCCCTGACGCACCCCGGGACCGGCTTGACCTGAGGGGCCGAGACGGCAGCGCTATTGCAATTCCAGGAAAGTGGAACGGTGTCCGTCCGGAATCGTGCAGAACCAAAGACTTAGATCATTCCAGTGTACTGGAAATGATCTAGTCCGAGAAGAGTTCGGGATGACGTTCGGCCAGGATGGGCAGGGAGATCAGCATTTCGGACAGGTGCCGTTGCATGGCATTTCCGGCGCCGTCCGGATCGCCGACCTGGATGCAGTCTGCAACCTCGGTATGCTGTTCGATCAGCCGCATCATCGGCGTGGCCTCGGGAATCGAAAGGAACCGGACACGGTCCATCTGGCCCTTCAAGTCCTCGACTAACCGCCACATTTTGCCGAATCCGCCGGCGATCGCGACCAGACGGTGGAAATCGTCATCCAGCCGTATGAAACCCGCATGGTCGTCCGACTTGCAGGCGCGGAGCTGCGCATCGAGGATCAGCCGGATTTCCTTAAGCGTAGCGTGGTCGGGCTTTTCCGCCGAGCGGCGAGCAATCGCGACCTCCAGCGTCTGTCGCAGGTAGCGCGCATTGGCGACTTCGCCGGACGAGATCTTCAGCACCTGAGTGCCCTTCTGCGGCTTGATCTCGATGAATCCGGCTTCGGCCAACTTGATGAACGCTTCGCGCACTGGCTGCCGAGACGTGCCGAGCTGCCGGGCGATTTCCGCCTCCGACAGGGTGTGACCGGGCAGAAGCTGCATCGAGACGATCGCCTTCCGCAGCTCCTTGTATACGCGAGCGGAGATCGACGTGCGCTCCCACTCGGGCCCGATCGGGGCCAGAACGGCAGTAGCGATAGCCTTGCTCACCGAATTCATTGTCGCTTAGCCATCGAATTGCTGCATCCCTGCTTAGCCCGCACAGATTTGTCCAACCTTGGCGGTTTCTCAAGGGCTCTTGCACAAGATCCCCGATTTCGGGCAATTCAGAGCGCGGGCTGCTGACCTAATCGCCATTCTACCATACCATTAATAGGATGACGCTGCCGGAATTGCAATAGTCCGGCGAGCCTGCCAGCGATCGCCGGGCAGAAGAGGGAACTGGCATGGCGGTTGAGGATCACACGGCAGAGTGCGAAACGGCAACGGAAGCCGCCGTCTGTGATATCGGATATGACCTGCTGCGTGTGCATTGCCGCGCCGTGCTGGCGCGGCGTCGACAGTCATGAGGTGTGGCTGCTGCCGCATTGGGCGCCGGTAGTGCGGGGCGGGTGCGTGAAGAGCGGCCAGGATGGCGCTGGTCCGCGAGGGCCGGCGACCGCAGTGTTGGCGGCCGATGTCGGGTGATGTCTCTGTAACGGCTGTGAGGAGTTGCCGCGACAGACGCACGCGCATGAACACCTCTCCGGTCGGTTCTGTCGCAAATTCGGGCGAAGGACACAATCAGCGTCGCTCGGCCCTTCAAGCGGCGAAGATTTCGAACTGTTCGGCGATCGGAGGGGCTGGGTAGGCATACCTCGCCTGTCGCTTGCGTATCATGTGGATCATCTCTATACCGGAGAGGATCATGGCGGCGGTCGCCTGCGACTTGAAGCCGAGCATTGATCTCATCTGGCGCTTGATGCGCCGGTGGTCCTGCTCGATCTGGTTGTTGAGGTACTAGCTTCGCCGGATGCGGATCGGTTTCGTGGAACGCCGCGAGCGATCCCGCAGCCAGCTTTCACCGTCGCAGGCGATGATTGCCTCGCGATTCGTCTGGCTGCCGTCAATGACGATGTGCTCGGGCCGGCCATGGCGCTACAGCGCCTTTTTCAAGAAGCGCTTCGCCGCCCGCAGATCACGATGTTCGCTGAACCAGAACTCGACCGAGTCGCCGACGCTGTCGATGGCTCGAAACAGACACTTCCTGTCGCTTGGCAGTTAATCGCGAGAATGCGGTTGTTTCAGTCATGTTGTGCTGTTAACGGAGGGAATGGCATAGCTCGGATTCTCAATTTAATTGCCATCGTATTAGCGTGAAGGGCGTGCATTCTTTGAAGTTCGTCCGCCGTCCTCAGTAAATCGACGCCGCCACATTGCTGACGCTGGTTCTCACATAAATGCCAATGACCTGGTTCGATTATCAAATTAAGCGCACATTCTCAAATTAGGTGCACCGTTAACATGCTGAAAATATTGGCAGGCTATTCTCACAATTAACTGCCAAGCGACATTTGGGTTGAGCGACGTTGGTCGATGGCTATCTCGTAGGTTTGGAAGCCCCAAGCCTTGCTCGGCAACGGTCGTCGCCATTTGACGCAGCAGCGAGCGTTTGCGCGGCCGCTCGGACTCGTTTCCAGGGGCATCGCCGAAAGCATGTCCCTGGCGTGCAGCATGACCACGGAATAAAGGCTTAGTTTGGAACGCAGGCCAAGCCCCTTCACACCGGACTTGCAGCGCGCAATGCCATCGAGGCCGGATTGCTGGCCGAGGCCGCCATGAAGGGGCGGCATGACGTTATCGAGTATCGATTTGGGCTTCACCGACTCTACACAGGTAGGCAAGGAGCTTGGCCAAGGTGCTCGTAATATCGGCGGAAGGCATTCCATCGAGATGATTGGCCTGACGCCCAAGCGCTTCCCCTGCTGCGCGACGACGTACAAGATGCTCGATATCGTGCTCGAACTCAAAGCCCTGCACAGCTTTGCCTTGGATGAGGTGGTCGAGACAGTCACGCTGGGGGCGATCAACTACGGCAATCTGCCCCATGCAAAACCGGAGAACGAGGTGCAGGCAAAGTTCTCCATGAACTTCTGCGTAGCGCTTGTGCTCGTCGATGGACGGGCGAGGATAACCGATTTCGGCCCGGAAGGAGGCACGGCCGGAGATCCGCCGCTTGATGTCGCTCGTGCAGATGCGGGCCCATGCACACGAAGACGAGCGCGCGGGTGCGGACCTTCCGCACAAGGTGAGTATCCGACACTCAGGCAAACGGCTGATGCAGAAAGGTTCGATCCTCGAACCATTTGATCAAGAAGCACGGCTCGAGAAGTTCAGTGACTCTGTCTCGGGCATCTTGACCCAGCCTCGGTCGCCAGCCTGCAAGGCCGTGACCTCTCAGCCCTGAAGCAGGCCTTCTGATTGTGAATCGCCTTTAGAAGGCGGCCTCCAGCATGTCTAGGTAGTCAGCTTCGGCTGCCCGTCTCGGATTTGTCGCATGTGTGTGGTCCAGCGGGGCAAGAGCTGCAATCCGAGGCAGCAGATCTCTCGACACGCCTATATCCGACAGCCTTTGCGGCATGCCGATCTCTACCGAGAAGCGGCGCATGAATTCTGCGATGTCGTCTGCTTCACCAGCGCCGGCGACGTCAAGCAGCCGCCTGTATTTGGGTAATACCAAGGCCTCGCCTGCATTGAACCTCAGGACATGCGGCAGCAGGATTGAACTCAGTGTCCCATGATGAAGCTCTGTCTTGCTCAGCCCCCCCAGAGGGTGTGCGAGCGCGTGGACTGCGCCGCAACCTTTCTGAAAGCTCATGGCGCCCATGAGGGCGACTACCATCATTTGGCGGCGAGCTTCCCGGTCCGCGCCATCTCTCACCGCGCGGGGAAGATTGGCTATCGCTCTTGCAAAGCCGTCGATCGCAATTGCTTCCGCCACCGGATTTTCCACCGGGGATACGAAGCATTCGATGCAGTGGACAAGTGCGTCCATGCCGAACGCTGCGGTCTGCTGCGGCGAGGCGGTCACTGTGAGCTCGGGATCGCAGATCGCCCGCTTTGGCACGACATGCGGCGACAGAATGCCGAGTTTGCGGCCGTCCGCGAAGGTTATGACGGCGCCCCTCCCAACTTCGCTGCCGGTTCCCGCCGACGTCGGTATGGCGATGACCGGCGCTGTCCTGTCGGTGATTCGCGCCTGCCCGCCCATAACGGCAGCATATTGCTGCAGCGGTGCGGGGTGAGCCGACAGGACGGCAACCCCCTTTGCTAAATCGATCGATGATCCGCCGCCAAGGCCGATGAGGCCATCGCAGCCTTCGGTCCGATATTGAGCCAGCGCCGCGTGAACGGCGGCTTCGGTCGGGTTGGGTGGGGTTTCGAGGAACACCGAATAGGCGAGGCCCCCTGGCAGGTTGGCAATGACCTTGTCCACATGCCCGGCGTGCTTGATACCTGCGTCAGAGACTATAAGCGGTTTCTTTATGCCCAGAATGGCAATGTCTTCGGCCAAGGAGCCGATGGCTCCCTGATCCAGCCGGACTGTATTGAGATAGGAGATAATCGCCATACGTTATTTTTCCTCGATGAGCGCTTAGTTGAGCTGGGCCTTGATGACCGAGCCGCCCTTTATGATGAGATCGATATGGCGACCCTGCTCCTGGAGCACCCCGATGCGCTCCAGCGGATCGCCGTCGATGCCAATGAGGTCGGCTTCGAATCCGACCGCAACCTTGCCGATTCGATCGCCCATGCGAAACAACTCGGCTGCGTTGACAGTTGCCTGGCGCAGCAGATCGGCCGGCGAGAAAACCTCCGCCCGCAGTGAGAATTCGACCGATTGATGGATATGCAATTGCCCGCTGAGATCAGTGCCGTAAGCAAGCGAGACCTGGTTGCGTCGGGCGACTTCGAGGGCGCGCATCCCGTGCTCCAGCACGTGCTTGTTAATGGCGTGCACTCGCGGTGAGATGCCGATCTCCAGCCCCTCCTTCACCATGACATGGAAGATAGCCAGCGTTGGAACTACATGCGCCTGATGTTCCCGAATGATCTGCGCGGTCTTGTCGTCCAGAAAGTTGGCATGTTCAATTGAGCGCGCTCCGCATTGTACTGCCCGCGCGACAGACCTGTTTGCATAGGAATGTACCATGACATACCTGTTCGCGCATTCGGCTTCCTCGACAGCCGCCAAAATCTCCTCCTTGGAAAACTGATCCTGATCGATGGGATCGGACGGGGAGGCAATGCCGCCGCCAACCATGAGCTTGATGTGGTGGGCGCCTCGGCGGATCTCTTCCCGCACTGCGCGCCTGACGGCATCAACGCCGTCGCAGATCTGTCCTAGGCCAGGGACGTATGGATGCGCGTCTCGCGCCAGCTGGCCGGGCTGGCGCATGTCTCCATGGCCTCCGGTTTGCGAAAGCGCTTTGCCGCAGTAGAGAAGCCTTGGTCCCGTCACGAATCCCTCGTCGACCGCTCGTGCAAGGCCGAAATCTGCGCCGCCGCCGTCCCGGACAGTCGTAAAACCGCGTAGTAGCATGCCCTCCAGGACCTTGGCGCTTCGGATCGCGACGTAGGATGGAGACAGGCATTCGAGCTCGGCAAACGAATTCATCGGCGCAGCCGCATGCACATGCGCATCGCAGAGGCCGGGCATGAGCGTTCGGCCAGCAAGGTCGATCTGGCGGGCCGAATTATGGCTGAGGCCATGGTCTATTTCGCGAATCCGCCCATCGGCGATTAGCACGTCATGCTCGCCGATGAGGCGGCCGGCCACAACGTCGAGAATGTTGGCGTTTTTCAGCAGCAGTTTGGTCATGCCGGCCTTTCCTGAATATGTAGTTCCGGCCTTTGAGCGTACCGCTCCGACTGGCCTTTTGGCATGCGGCAGCAGGGTAGAGGTTACCTGCGCCCATCGCACCGGTGAACCCCACGCCATCGTGAACCTGGAGCGGCTTCAACATGTCCGGCGAACGGTTCCAAAGAGCCAGGCGGTGTCCGGCATTGTGCAACTCGGAAGCGGAGGCCATACCACCTGCGCCCGCTCTCAGAATTACGGCGTGCCACCGAGTGGACGTGGCATTTTGAACGGCAGCGGGGGGAGGGGGGATCGGTCGGATCATGAGGATACATTTATCAACGGCCTTATGATCACACTCTGTGATTACATGCTATCTGTGTCAAGCCTGCGTCGGAGTTTTCTCGAATGGAGATGAAGCGAATGCCTACATTATTGTATGAGCGGCTCACCGATCTTGGATCGGCCTGCCCGCCGCCTCTGCGCCAGCGGCGGCTATGTAGCGGCTAGGGCGGTAGGCAATCCTCCTCTACATTTCCGGACAGGTCTCCCCATGGAGGGCGAGCCGGCCATGGTCGGCAAACTAGGTGAGAACAGGATGTGCTAGCGCAGAGAAGCCGCCCGCATCCGCGCCTTGAACTTACTGCCTCAACTAGACAGCTTCACAGGTGGTGATCTCGACCGAGTACTGGGTTGCATACGTCTTGGCGACATTCGTAAATGCGATGCCAGAATTTACCGACCATCCGGCCGTGATCGACGGCGCATCCGAGCTCATTGTGGCGGCGCGTGGGGACGCTGGAAAGCACGCCCGCTCGGCTGTGGGCTGCGCATTGCTTCCGAGGGAAGTGGCTGTAGAGGTCGATGCGATCTTCGAACTCGTTTGACCTCCGTCGAGAACGTTTGCCGCCTTCCTCACATCGCATGCTCGAACCTGGGACCTTGACAAAATGTTACCTAGATCGCACTGTGTGATCACAAAAAGCCGCATCATAGTCAAAGGTGGATCATGGTGGCTGATCAACTTTCGCGGTATGGGGCGCGTCGGCGGAATTCCGAATATGATCGGCTTGCGTGGAATCGAGGACAATGCCGGCATACGTTGGACCACAGAACCTCCAATGTTGGCTGTCGGGATCTTCTGTCGACTCCAAATTTAGGCAAACAACTAGGCCGACCTGCCAATCAGTGGACCGCTGCGGGCGATCCGAAAAAAAAAGGGAACTGGCATGGCATCAAAGGGAGCGTTGCAAATGTTTGCACGGGCACTTGGACTTACGTTGGTAGCCGCATGCAGTATCACGCATGTCACGGCTCAGGAATATACGCTCGACATGGCGAACGAGTACAACACGAACTCAATCGTCGGGCGCGCCGATGCTCATTTCGCCGAACTTGTCGCTGAGAAGACCGGCGGCCGGGTTAGGGTTGTTGTTCACTTCAGTGGAGCCCTGGGTATCAAATCCGAGGATGTAATCGATTCAGTTGGAACGGGCGCAGTTTCACTCGCGAATTTTCCGCTTGAGGTAGGGGCCGGACATAGTCCCCTCTATTCCATGACGAATCTGCCGTTCTTTGGCATCAGCCTCTCGCAGGCCATCGTCATGCAGGAGGTTGCCAAGCCCTATCTCACGGACGTGATGAAGGAAGATAATATAGTTCCACTATACTTCACTATCTGGCCACCGATCGGCTTATGGTCAGATCAGCCGATCCAGACCGCCGAGGATCTAAAGGGATTGCGTGTGCGCGTGACACAGCCGATCACAGCTGAATTGTTCAAGGCCGCGGGATCGGCACCTGTGCAACTGAGCTGGGCAGACGTTGTACCTCAGCTCATGACGGGCGCTCTCGATGCCGTACACACATCCATTCAAGGACTGTCGCTCGGCTTGCCGGCCAAAGACGTACCTCATTTCATGGATTTTGGCTCCCATGTTAGTCAGAATGCAGCAGTGATAAACGCAGACCTGCTGCAGAGCTTTCCGGAGGATATACGAGCTGCGATTCTGGAGGCCGGAGTCGAAACGGAACAGTGGTCGCACGGCATGATCGCCGAAATCATGGATTTAGAATACAAGAGGCTTTCGGAAAACAATGTAACTTTGGTGAAGCAAGAAAACGTCCCGTCGGATTTAATGTCCTTTTTCCGTCAGATTTCTGAGCCCCTGGTCGCAAACTGGCAAGCTAAGGCAGGAGAAGTCGGCGCGAGGTTTCTAGCCGAGTATCAGGGTCGTATCCGATAAGCGACAAGTGCTGAGTGATGACCGCTTTCGCAACCTATTTCGACAGACTAGCGGGCCTGCTATCACGTATAGCGGAGGGACTAGCGTGCTTTTCAGTCCTCTTCATGCTCATGCACATCCTGCTCGAGATATTACTGCGTTCATTCTTTGCTAGTTCCACATTTGTACTGGACGAGTTTGTCGGATACGCCATGGTCGCGCTGACATTCCTTGGGCTTGGTCCGACATATCGCCGTCACGGACATCTAAGGGTGATGATCCTTTTGAATTTCCTAAACAGCTCAATGAAGAGCCTCGTAGAAGTCGTGTTGCTCACCACTGCGATCACTATAAGTACGTTCATCGCCCTTTACTTCGCTGAAGCCGGTAGTCGTTATTGGACGCGCGGCATCTTGAGCCGCACGATAGCCGAGGTTCCGTTGTGGATTCCGATGGCTGTCGCCGTCCTCGGGCTCGTCATCTTTGCAGTTCAGGCCATATCTTCAATTCTGCTGATTGTCACTGGCTTGGTTTCGGGAGACGAGCTTCAGAAAGAAGTCGTCGATGTCTGACATAGCCTTAAGTACAATTTTCCTCATCGTAGCGATGCTTGTTCTTTTGTGCAGCGGGATGTGGATATTTCTTGCTCTGACCTTTCTGGGCGCGTTGGGGCTTTGGTGGGTGGCAGGGTTCCCGATTGACCGCATTGGCCTCCTCCTCCAGACTACGTTCTGGAACAGTTCCAAGATGTGGGAGCTTTCGGCGGTACCCCTCTTTGTTTGGATGGGAGAAATATACTATCGAACAAATTTGGCGGCAGAATTGTTTCGCGGGATCGCTCCCCTTATCAAGTGGCTGCCTGGCAAGCTGCTTCATTCTAATGTCATCGGATGTACCGCCTTCGCGGCAGTCAGCGGTTCGTCCGCGGCCACCACTGCCACGATCGCAAGGATAACGTTGCCAGTACTGGCAGCGAGCGGCTATTCGCGCAATCTTGCGCTCGGCTCGCTGGCGGGCGCGGGTACTCTCGGGATACTGATTCCACCATCGACAGCTCTTATAATATACGGTGTGCTGGCCGAAGTATCCATAGCGGATCTATTTGTCGCTGGTATCGTGCCGGGTCTTATGGTTGCAGGGCTGTCGTCGCTCTTTATTATGATCGTTGCCTTGATAAATCCGTCGGTAGCCGGCTCAGTGCAGTCGGAGCGGGGCGACAGCGATCGGGTTTCGTTCTTGTCCTTGCTTTCTGATGTCGTGCCTACGGCCAGCGTATTTGTCGTGATCATGGGGTCGATCTATCTCGGCTTGGCGACGCCATCTGAGTCAGCAGCCATTGGTCTGGCAATGACGGTCGTGATAGCAGCACTCAAGCGACGTTTCAGTTTCGCAGTATTGGCGCAAGCTTTGGCAAGTGCGATCCGCACGTCCTGCATGGTGTGCATATTATTGGTGTCGGCCGCCTTTCTTACGTCGGCGATGAGTTTCATGCATTTGCCTAACCAGATCGCCGACGCAATCGGTCAGATGCATTTGCCACCTCTACAATTGATCCTAATCTTGGCTGTATTCTATCTGGTGCTTGGGATCGTGGTCGACGGCCTGCCCATAATGGTAATGACCTTGCCTTTCGTCTATCCGCTCGTGACGGCGCTCGGATACGATCCGCTTTGGCTGGGCATTTTTATCATTCTCAATATCGAGATGGGGATGATATCACCTCCCGTCGGTCTGAACCTATTTGTCTTGAAAGGGCTTACCGGCGAATCGATCGGCAGGATCGGATTTGCTGCATTACCATTCTTCGCTGTAATGTGCGTGGTGACGGCGCTAATTTCTATTTTTCCGGAACTCGTACTATGGTTACCCTCGCTGGCGATCAATTAAGGCTGTGTAGCACAGATGTTAATTTAACATGTATTCAGTCGCATGAGTGCATATAGGCACGGTGAGTACTCGAACTATGGCGAGGCAAGCACTATGTTCTTAGGAAGCGCCAGCAAACCTATCTAATTGTAAGGCCTGATAGTAGCCGAGTTTTTGGGAAAGGACCCCGGTGTCACTTTGTCTCTAATTTCGGTGTTATGAATTTATGGCTTAATCCCTCCCATCCCATTTTGAACGACGTTGCGCTGCGGAAAGCGCTTTCGTACGCAATCCACCGCGAAGCCATTGTAAAGGCAGCATTAAAGGATACCGTCGCCTTAATTGAGCGCCAGGCGAATAGACACCACTTGCCGATTTTTCATGCAGCCGTCGACACCGTGATCCGGCTCCATGCTTCAATGGAGGCGTACTGTTCGCCTTGAGCTTGGCGAAGGCCGATCTGATTGGGATCGGCTGCCTGAGGATCCAGCGAGGATGTATTGTCTAATACCAACACACTCCAGAGAGGAAATCGCGAAGCTGTGGATGGAAAACTGGCTACGCGTCTATGCGGCAAACTCCGGATAGGCCGCTTCGCGTCCAGAGAATGCGTATTCATCGCGCTTACGTCGACACTTCTATATTGGGGGCTGCGCGAACTGGTGTTTGTGCCCTTCAGGCGGGGACAGAAGAGGAAATCTCCCGCGCGCCATGCAGACGCGGCTGCGAGCTAAAGCTCGATGCGGTTTTCGCCGCCGCCAACCGCTTATTGTTTGGGCTAGACCGCATCGCATTGATCCTCATCGGGGCACTAGCAGTCATGGCAAACGCGATGACCCTCGCGATGCTTGTCCCTTTCTCACATACCGCGATCAATTCACCAGCCGCATCGTCAACCTGATCAACACCGTTGTCAGCTTCCGGATGCTTTCACAAAGACGGCTCGCAGACATCGCCCTGACTGATGCGGAATGAGAGAACGGAGATCCTGCATGGCTGACGTTCATGCTGAACTGCTCGGCGAGTGATGGAGCGGGATTATAGGCGTAGCTCGCCTGCCGCTTCCGCATCATATGGATCTTTTCAATGCCGGATAGGATGGTTGCAGCGCAGGAGGTAAATTTGAAGCCGAGCATGGATGGGATCCGGCGTTTGATGCGCCGGTGATCCTGCTCAATACGATTATTGAGATAGCGGCTCTGCTGGATTCGGATCGGCTTCACCTCTCGTCGTGATCCCGAAGCCTTCTATCGCCATCACAGGCAATGATTGCCTCCCGGTTCATTTGGCTGCCGTCAATGACGATGCGATCAGGCAGAACTGTTGCATTAACCGCGTCGGGGCGGTTCATGGAGGAGCCCTCCAGGTGTCCCTGTTCAAGCGCCGCCGCTTTCCCATTGATGTCATCCTGTTATGCGTGTGCTGGTACAAATATGGGACTAGCTATCGTGACATCGCGGAGATGATGCAGATGTCAAGGCCGAATGTCTTCATCTGGTGGATCGACCCAACACCAGAGCACCTATCCATATTACCCAAGGCTTTGGGGAAAATGGCGGCTGTCCGCCTTCCCCGACGCGCGCGTGTCGAGAGACTCTTCTCAAATGCAGTTACTTGAGAATCTGACGTCCAAGATTCTCACATTAAAAGAAGCCAAGCCCGCCCACGCCAGTGCATTTCTTACAGTTGCCGCTCAACAGCAATGCGCCAAAAGAACTGCCCTGGCGCGCCGGAGTTCCCCGCCTGTGGCTGATGGCGGCGGCTTTGGAATATCACACGCGCCGTCCGGTGGCCTTGTCGAAGACATGCACTAAAGCCGGTGCAATCGCAGCTTTGAAATTTTCACCAAAGCCGAACTCCAGGGACCCATCTACCACACTGGCGATACCCTGCCCGGCGAGCTTAAACACTATATGCGTCTGTGCACCTGTCGGCTCGATCAGCTGAATCGGGCCAGACAAAGCTGTCCCCTCCCCATTCAGCGCCAGGTTCTCCGGCCGCAGGCCGATGACCAGCGGCTGGCCTTCTTTGACCGGCAAAGCCCTTTCGAGGCGGATTTCCGTGCCATCGCCCAACCGCGCAACCGGCCCATCAGGCGTCAACGTACCCGTGGCGTCGATGAAGTTCATGGCCGGCGAACCGATGAAGCCCGCGACGAACAGGTTTTCCGGACGCCGGTAGAGTTCCATAGGCCGGCCGGCCTGCTCGATGCGACCGCCATTGAGAACGACGACACGGTCTGCAAGCGTCATTGCCTCGATCTGGTCATGGGTTACATAGATGGCGGTCGTGTGAACCTTCTGGTGCAGCGCCTTGATTTCCGAACGCATCTGCACGCGCAGCTTGGCGTCGAGGTTGGAAAGCGGCTCGTCGAAGAGGTAGACGGAAGGATTGCGGACGATGGCGCGTCCCATCGCGACGCGCTGCCGCTGACCACCGGAAAGCTGCGACGGCCTACGCTTGAGGAGCGTGCTGAGGTCGAGCATGCGGGCCGCTTCCGCAATCCGCTGTTCAATCTCCGCTTTCGATTTGCCGGAGAGTTTCAAGTTGAACGCCATGTTTTCCGCGACGTTCATATGCGGGTAAAGCGCATAGCTCTGGAAGACCATTGCAATGTTTCGTTCGCGAGGCGTCAGATCGTTGACGACGTAGCCGGCGATCGAGACTTCGCCTTCGGATGCGTCTTCCAGCCCCGCGACGATCCTCAGCAAGGTCGACTTTCCGCAGCCGGAGGGACCGACCAGCGCCACGAACTCGCCGTCGTCAATTGCCAAGTCTACACCATGGATGACCGTGTGGCCGCCAAATCTCTTCTTCACACCGCGCAGTTCCACCGAGCCCATGTCTGCCTTCCGTTTTCGTTATGTCCCGTCGTCGCGGCGCGCCGGTCGGCCCGCCTCATCTGACCAGCTTTGTTTCTGCTGAGCTGCACGGAAACGCGCCACAGCCGTTTCGTCCGGCGGATAGAGGTCCGAGGCGCGCCCTCCTTTCTCCACTTCCGACTTGATCCACCGTTCTACCTCTTCGAGCTCGTGCCCTTCACGGGCGACCTGCGCTACGAGATGGCGGGGCACCACGACAACCCCATCGGAATCGCCGACAACAATGTCGCCCGGCACAACCAGAACGCCGCCGCAGCCGATCATCTCTTGAACGCCGGCCGCTAGCAGTGCCCGATTGCTGGGAGCCGGATTGACCCCATTACAGAAAACGGGCAGCGAACCGGCCGCAATCGCTTCTCCGTCACGCATCGCGCCATCAGTGACGAGGGCGGCGACGCCGCGTACGGCTAGAGCCGCCACCATGACATCACCCAACCCGCCGCAGGTCGTGTCGCCCAGCATGTCAATCACCAGCACGCTTCCCGGCGGGATTCGGTCGACCGTTCCATGGAGCGGGCTTTTCGGGCTTACCATGCTGGCGCGATCGGTAAGGTCCTCGCGCACTGGGACGTTTCGCAACGTATAGGCTGGGCCGACGAACCGGGCGTTTTCCGGGTTGAGAGGGCGCGCGCGCCGAATGGTCCGCGTCCGCATGCCGGCGATCTTGATCAGTAGCCCGGCCAGCGTGTTGGTGCTGACTTCGGACAGCATCTTCAGCGTGGCATCGTCCACCACGACACTTTCATCCAGTGCCACCGGATCAGCTCCCGTTTACCCGCCGGCCACCCGCTGCTTTGCCATTCCGGCAATAGCATAACGGATGGCCTCGGCGGCAAGCCTATGATCTTCATATTGGGTGAGGCCACTCACTGTGACCGTCCCGACGCAGCCGCTGCCCGCCACCACGAGCGGAACGCTGCCGCCGCTCGCGACGTAATCGTCGGCGGAAAGGATGTAGCGTTCGAGAAGCGGCCGCCCCTGACGGTCCGCGAGAAGCTTCATGAGCAGCGAACTGCTGTAGAAGCGCTCGACCACCGCCCGCTTGCGGCGGATCCAGTGAGCGTTGTCGGGCATGGCGCCGGGCATGGCGTGAAAGAAGACCTGCTGGCCGATCCGCGACACTTCGAATGCGATCGGCATGCTTTCTGCCGCCGCCCGCTTCCGGATATAGACGCCGATCTCCCAGGCCACGGTCGAGTCAAAGGCGGGCAGCACTAATTCCTGGGCCTCTGCCTGCAATTCCTCTATTGTTTGCTGTTCAGCCACGGCTTGCTCCTTGTGTAACGGTCGAGGTGGCGTTGGAAGCGGCGGGACGCGAGACTGGCCGCAGCAATATCTCATCCGCCCGAACATGAGCCGGACGTTCGATCAGCCAGAGCGCCGCATCGGCGATATCGTCCGGCTGCAGCATGAACTGTCTCTCCATCGGCATCGGGCCAAGCGCCTTCTCCCATATGGGCGTGTTGATCGGACCGGAACTGACCATACAAGTCCTGACGCCGGTGCCATCGCATTCCTCGATGAGCGAGTCCGTCAGCGCGCGCACCGCGAATTTGGAAGCGGCGTAGGCGGAGACACCCGGCTTGGCGACATGGGCGGCTGTCGATCCGATATTCACGATCACGCCCTGGCCGCGATCCTTCATGCCGGCGATGACATGATGGCAGGTGAGATAGGTGCCGCGCACGTTCGTCTGGATCATCTCGTCCCAGCGATGGGGCGTGATCTCCTCGAGCTTCATGCGCCGCGGCAGGCTGATGCCGGCGCAGTTGGCGAGAATGTCGATCGGCCCAAGGTCCCGTTCGAATCCAGCAAGGGACGAGGCGACATAATCAGTCGCACCGATGTCTCCGGCCGCAAATGCGACCTCAGCCCCCAAGGCGCTGCACGCACTTACCGTTTCCTCAAGCCGCGCGGAATCCCGCCCGAGCAGGCCGAGCTTCGCCCCCTTCTCGGCCAGACGCTCCGCGATCCGACGGCCGACACCGCTGCTTGCACCGGTAACCACCGCAACCTTGTTCCTGATATCCATGTCGGATCTCCTTTTCCGGCAAACCAAGTGTGGCCGGACGCCTTACCCTTTCGTCGCGCCGGCCGTCAGCCCGCCTACGAACAGCTTCTGAACACCGAAGAACAGCACTACGATCGGCAACGTCATGATCATTGAGGCGGCCATGACGGAGCCCCAGTCGGTATTGAACTCCGAGGTGAATTCGGCGAGCCCGATCGGCAGGGTCTTAACGGTACGGTCGGTCGCAAAAACGAGTGCGAAGATGAACTCATTCCATGTGCTGACGAAACAGTAGACGACGGTCGAGATGATGCCCGGTACCGAAAGCGGCAGCACGATCCGGAACAGGATCAACAGGCGCGATGCGCCGTCGACCAGCGCCGCTTCCTCGATCTCGAAGGGGAGCGCCCGGAAATAGCCGATCAACATCCAGGTGCAAAGCGGCAAGGTATGGATCAGGTAGACCAAAATCACGCCGGCATAGGTGTTGATGAGGCCGAGCCGCCCGAGGATGATGTAAAGCGGCACGATGACCGTTGCCGTCGGCAGAAGCTGGCTGATCAGGATCGATGCCTGCAGCGCACCCTGCCCGCGGAACCGGAAACGCGCGAAGCCATAGGCCGCGAGTGCTGCGAGAAAGATCGAGATCGTCGTCGCTCCGAACGAGATCACGATGCTGTTCAGGAAGTAGCGAGGGATGTTCGAGCTGAACAGTACATTGGTGTAGTTCTCAAAGCTGAAGTTCTGCGGCAGCCACGTGGGTGGCACGCTGTAGAGTTCCTGCAGCGGCTTTACGGAAGAAAGAGCCATCCAGCAGAAGGGGAATACGGCCAGGACCGAAAAGACTAGGGCCAGCAGGTAGGTCGGGAGAGAGAATTTCCGGCTACTCATTGGTGGCTCCATAGCGTCTCTGCGAGATGGAAACCTGAATGACAATCACCGCGAAGAGGACGATGAACAGCACCAAGGAAAGTGCTGCCGCGCGGTTGAAGTCGAAGGATTCGAAACCCTCCTTGAATATCTGAATGGGCAGGATGAGCGACCGGTTGGCCGGTCCGCCGCCGGTCATCGCATAAATGATGGTGATCCCGTTCAGTCCCCAGATCAGCAGCAGAAGGCTGACGGACGCGAGGATTCCGAACAGATGCGGCAGCATGATGTAGCGGACCTCATGATAGAAGGTGGCTCCGTCGATCCGCGCCGCCTCGTAGAGGCTGGCGGGAATGCCCTGCAAGGCGGCAAGAACCATCAGCGCCACGAAAGGAAACATCTTCCAAACCTCAACGACGATCAGGCTCGGCTTCACCAGTTCGGCGCTTGTGAGCCACCCGACGGGTCCGCTGATGACATGGAGCGACTGGAGGCCGTAATTGATGATGCCGAATTCGAAATGGTACATCCATGCCCAGGTGGTCGCCGCCACGATGCCCGGGACGACCCACGGGATCAGCATGATGCTGCGCACTATGCCGCGGCCGACGAAATGCCGGTCGAGCAGGATTCCAGCGACCGTGCCGAGGATCAGCTCCAGGATGATGGAGCCGCCGACATAGTAGATCGAGTTGTAGGTCGCGAGGGAAGTGGTGCGGGAGGTCAGCATCTGGACGAAATTCCTCGACCCAATATAGCTTCCATTCTCGTCCGTGACGCTGAGCACGACCGTGTCGATGAGCGGATAGAGAACCATCACCCCGAGCACCAGGAATGCCGGGAAAATGAAGAAATATCCTTGGTTCCACCTGCGACGACGTTTCATCGCCTCCTCCCGTTATTGGCGCATCCGGGCCGGACGCCGCACCAAGTGGTGAGCATTTCTGCCGCGAGCGTTTTCCGCGGCTACAGGGTTTTGACAGGGCGGGAAAATGAGCCGCTCTCTTCGGCCCTCCCTCAAAGTACCTCCCAGCTTTGCGACACGGTCGAACGGAAAATCGCATCGATGACCCGCATGTTGGCGACGGCATCCTCGATCGGAAACTCGACCGGCCCGTAGGTCTCGACGGCATGGCCGAAGGCTTCGGCCTGAAGCTGATAGTGATCGACAGCCGGCATCCGCTCAACCCGCTGGCCTGCTTCGTCGACGATCAGGATTTCCGCTGGGCTGGCCGAATCAGGGTTGAATGGCAGCTCCATCCTCAATCTCCCGCGCGTGCCGCAGACATCGACCTGCTGGTAGCGGGCAAGCTGGGTCGAACAGGTGAAAAGCAGACGCGCACCACCGCCAAAATCGACGATGCCGCTCGTCAGGCGGTCGGTGCCGAGTTGCGGGTCGCGCTCAATAAAGCCAATCACCCTTTCCGGCTCCCGCTCGAAGATATAGCGACCGGACGCAATGGCGTAGCATCCCACATCGTAGAGGCCACCACCACCGATATCGGCTCGGTTGCGGACGTTGGCCGGATCGGTCAGGAAATAGGAGAAGAAAGCATTCATCACACGGACGTCACCCAAGGTACCGGATCTGGCGATCTCTCGGCTGCGAAGCCACTGGGGGTGATGACGCACCATGAAAGCTTCCACGACCTGCTTGCCGGTGCGGTCACGCACCTTGACGAGCTGCCTTGCGTCGGCCTCGTTCAAGGCAATCGGCTTCTCGCAGAGAACGTGCTTGCCCGCCTCCATCGCCTTGATCGTCCAGGGAACGTGCAAATGATTAGGGAGCGGATTGTAGATGATGTCGATGTCGGGATCGGCGAGAAGCTCCTCGTAACTTCCATAAGCCTTGTCGATACCGTGCCGGTCGGCCGCTTCGCGCGCGGCCTGCAGTCTGCGGGAGGCGATTGCGGCAACCTGCAGCAGGCTGCTCTTTTGCATTGCCGGGATGACTTTCGTGATCCCGATATTCGCGGTGCTCAGCACACCCCATGCCAGAACCTTGCTCATTGGCCCTTCCGAGCGACATATAGATCAACTGTCGATAAACAATTTATATGATGTATAATGACTGGACAAATTGAGAGACAATGTCAATAGGCGAAGCTATTATTCCGCAGATCACATCCGCGTGGGCGGCGGCAGAAGAGAGGTAGAAGATGCACACCAAGTACGGCATGCCAGCGCGGCGGACGCGGCTTTCTCACGCCGTCACAGAAGAGCTTCAGCGGCAGATCAGCACCGGCGCGCTAGCGCCCGGCGCAAAATTGCCGACCGAGCAGCAGATGGTAATACAGTTCGGCGTCAGCCGCACCGTGGTGCGGGAAGCAGTATCCGCATTGCGGGCCAACGGGCTGGTAGAAGCGCGCCAGGGAAGCGGCGTTTTCGTGGCCGGCAGCAAACCACACAAAAGCCCCGGAATCTTCTCCGAGGATATGGCAAGCCTTGCGTCCGCGCTGGAACTTTTCGAAGTTCGCATGCCCTTGGAAATAGAGGCGGCCAGGATTGCGGCCATGCGAAGATCCGTCGCCCAGGAGCTTGCGATCCAGTCGGCCCTCGATCATTTTAAAACAAGCATTATCAACAATCAGCCGCCCCTCGAATCCGATCTTGAATTCCATATGGCGATCGCCGAAGCGACCAATAATCACTTTTATGCCGACGCCCTGATCTTTCTTGCGCGCAGAACAATCGCTCGTCCCCATACCTCCGATAAGGACTATTTGGCGGCCGTCAGCGCCGAACACTCTCGAATCGCCTCGGCGATCAGCGACCAGAATCCCGAACTTGCCCGGGAAGAAATGCGCCGACATCTGGCCGGCAGCATCATGCGTTACCGCGTCGCGACTCTAAAAAATTTATAGTCCGCAAAAATTCAATTGAAATACATCATACATATTATAAATTAGCTTCATCGCCGAACCTGCGGAAGGCGGCGATGAAGGAGCAACACATTGCATCTGGGCACTCAAAACGTCGCACGTAACGACGATGACTATCGCCTCATGGCACAGCTTGGTGTGCGGCATGTCTGCGCCGATCTCGCCGGAAACCCGCATGACTGGACGCTCGACGATCTCCTGCGTCACCGCGAAAAGATCGAAGGCTTCGGCCTCCAGTTGGACATGATCCAGCTCCCCTTGAGCTCCCGGCCGATTGAGGAGCAGCAGAGCCCCGGCATTCTGACCGCCGGCCCCACCCGCGACCGGGAGATCGATTCGATCTGCCGCCTGATCGAAAACCTTGCGCGTGCGGGCATCCCGGCCGCCAAGTACAATCTCAATATCATCGGTATCCCCAGAAGCATCCCGGAAGTCGGCCGCGGCGGCTCGCTGCATTCCTCCTTTCGCTGGGAAAGGATGGACCAGAACGCGGCACCGAGCATTGCCGGCGTGCTTTCGGAAAGCGAAAACTGGGAGCGGATCGACTATTTTCTTGAGCGTGTCGTGCCGGTTGCGGAGGAAAACCGCATTCGTCTCGCCTGCCACCCGCACGATCCTTACACTCCGCCGGGTTACCGCGGCGTGACCCGCGTTCTGGGCACTGTCGCAGGCCTGAAGAAATTCGTCGGGATGCGCGAGAGCCCCTATCACGGGCTCAATTTCTGCCAAGGCACGGTCGCCGAAATGCTCGACGATCCAAAAAACGAGATTAATGACGTCATCCGTTGGTTCGGGCAGCGCGGAAAAATCTTCAATGTCCATTTCCGCAACATTCGCGGCGGCCGCCTCTCCTTTATGGAGACCTTTCCCGAAGACGGCGACATGGACATGTGGCGCGCGCTGAAGGTCTATGCGGAGGTTGGCTACAAATACATGCTGATGCCGGACCACGTTCCGAAAGTGAGCGGCAACGATCCCGAGGCTGCCGGTTTCGCTTTCTGCTTCGGCTACATAGCCGCACTTCTCCAGGCCCTCGAGGACGTGATGCCGGGGTCCACCACCACTTGAGGACAGAAATACAACGCTGACGTGGATGTCCGCAGCCGTCGGAAGACGGAGGCAGCGACAGCAGGAAAACGGGAGGCCGGCGAGTGATCGCCTGCAGGAAAACTGGAAAAGGGAGATGAGAATATGAAGCGACTATCGAAATTCTTAGGGCTCAGCATGCTGAGCATTGCCATGGTGCTGCCGGCCGTTGCCGCCTCCGCCGAAGAGATCACCTGGTGGGCCCCGAACTGGGGTGAGGCGCGCGCCCGGAAACTGGTCGAGGACTTCCAGGCCGCCAACCCGGATGTCACGGTTAAGCTGGAGATCACCGTCTCGAACGGCCTCCAGAGCCGCATCGAGGTCGCCCTGCGCTCGGGAAACCCGCCGGACCTGATCGACACCAGCATGCAGTGGGTCATCCCGTTCGCCAGCAGCGGCAAGCTGCTCGATCTCGACCAGTTCGCCAAGGAACAGGTTAACCTCGACGACCTCCTGCCGGCCACACTGGATTCAACCCGCTACAACGGCCGCATCTACGGCCTGCCCTATCGGGCCCAGACACTGGCCTTGATCTACAACAAGGCGCTTTATCGCGACGCCGGTCTCGACCCGGATAATCCGCCGAAGACCTGGGACGAATTCATCAAGGCCTCGCAGGCGCTGACGAAGACCAATACGGCCGGCAAGCAGCAGTATGGCATCGGCGTTGCCGGCGGCGGCGAATTGGGCAATCTGATCACCCGCATGGTTCCGTTCATTTGGATGAACGGCGGCGATGTTCTCAATGCCGATTTCACCGAGGCGATCGTCAACGAGAAGCCGGCGGTCGAAGCCGTCGAGTTCTACACGGCACCGCTGACCAAGTACAACATTGCACCGCCTTCGACGCTGCAGAACGACGGCCTTGCACTGCGCAGGCTTTTCGGCGCCGGAACCGTCGCGCAATATTTCTCCGGACAGTTCGACCTTCCCGCCATCAAGCAGGAAGCGCCTGACCTGGAGATCGGCATCGCTCCGTTCCCGCATCCGGAAGGCAAGCAGACTGCGGGTATCCTGAGCGGCTGGGCTTTCGTAGTGCCGGCCGATTCGCAACATAAGGACGCCGCACTCCGTTTGGCGAAATTCCTCATGCTGCCGGAAAACCAGGGCTATTACACCGATACCTTCCCGGCCAGTATGAGTGCCATGGACCTGCCAAGGTTTAAGGACCCGCTTCTGCAGCCCTTCAAGGAGATGCTGAAGTTCACCAAGCCCGCGCCTTCGACACCCGTCTGGATCAAGGCTCAGCAGATCCTCTTTGCCCACACCCAGGAAGTCCTGCTCAACTCCGCAACGGCGCAGGAAGCCATGGATGCTGCGGCCGAAGAGATAAACGACGCGCTCGCCCGCTGAACCCGGCTCGGCTGATATCGCGCCTGTACAGAAAAAGCCTTCCGCGCGTGAGCGGAAGGCAGCCAACTCCGGGATCGATGACAAGCCGACCGCCTCATCGCCGGCTACCCAGTCAGGAACAACAATGCTGATTACACACGTCGAAAGCTTCCTGTTCAACCCAGGAAGCACGCGCAACCTGCTCTTCTGCCGCATCGAGACCGATTCCGGTCTTTACGGCTGGGGTGAAGCCTATGTTACCGCGGAAAAGGAAAAGGCCGTCGACGAATATCTGCGGGCGATGGCGCCGCATCTCATAGGTCGCAGCCCGTTCAATATTCGGCACACGGGGCAGGTTCTTTTCGACGACTTCGTCATCAGGCGATCCTCCATCGGTTTTCTGTCTGCCTGGAGCGCCATCGAGATGGCCCTTTGGGACATAGTCGGCAAGCAGGCCGGATTGCCGCTGCACGACATCATGGGCGGCGCTTCGCGCGAGCGTGTGCGCGTCTATGCCAATGGCTGGGCTGATGAGCCTGGAACGGTGGACGACTATGTCGAGCGGGCGCTGAAGGTCAAGGAATTGGGCTATACCGCCCTGAAATTCGACCCCCTGCCCGGCCCCTGGCGGAATTTCATCCACCGCGAGGACGAGGAGTTTGCGGTTAATTACGTCCGGCTGATGCGCGAAGCGCTCGGCCCCGACATGGAACTCCTGATCGAGATGCACCGACGCCTCGCGCCGTCCTATGCGATCCGGCTTGGGCGGCGCCTCGCGGAATTCGACATTCACTGGTATGAGGAACCCTGTCTTTCCGATAACATCGATCTTGTGGCGGAGGTCCGCCGCAACCAGCCGATCCCGGTCGTAACGGGGGAAACCATCTACACGAAAGAATCCTATGCGCAGGTTTTGGAAAAGCGCGCGGCGGACATCCTCAATCCCGATATCTGCGCGGTCGGTGGCATCACCGCGCTGATGGATATCGCCACGATGGCCCAGCCGCATGCGGTTGCCATCTCTCCTCACAACAACAACAGTACGCTCGCCGGGCTGGCCGCAACGGTCCATGTCTGCGCCGTCATCCCGAATTTTACGATCGCAGAGTGCTTCATTAACCGGCTGCACGCGTGTGACGAGATCGCGCTTTCCTCGATCAAGGTGGAAGCCGGCTGGGCGGAACTGCCGAAGACACCAGGGCTTGGGATCGACATTGACGTGGAGCGGCTGCGCAAATTCCCCTACCGCCATTATCCCCCGAAGGGACTGCGGCAGTACTGGGAGGAATTTCCCCGCAAGAACTATGCTATACCGCGCTTCATGCAGGGCGCCGGCGGTGTCGTCAGCGAAGAAAATGCCCAATAGCAGGAGGTAGCTTTGGATTTAGGACTGACGGACAAGACGGCCCTGGTGCTGGGTGGCAGCGGCGGGCTCGGCAGCGCAACGGCCCGCAGGCTCGCCGCCGAAGGGGCCAAGGTCGCGGTTGCCGGTCGCGACCGGAACAAGGTCGAGGCGATCGCCTCGTCTATCCGTGCCGATGGCGGCATGGCCATGCCTATTGTGTGGGATCTGGCGGATCTGGACGCCATCAAGGATCGTGTCGCCGAAGTGGAGGCGAAGTTCTCCGGGATCGATATCCTGGTCAACAATACAGGCGGACCACCGCCCTCTTCCGTTGCTGGACAGCCGCGGGAGCTCTGGTTGAAGCAATTCGAAAGCATGGTTCTGTCCGTCATCGCGCTGACCGACCAAGTTGCTCTTGGCATGCGCGAGAGGCGATGGGGCCGCATCATCACCTCCGCCTCTTCCGGAATCATTGCGCCAATACCCAATCTCGGCCTGTCGAATGCTCTTCGCTCCACCTTGCTCGGCTGGTCCAAGACATTGGCCAGCGAGATCGCGCGCGATGGCATCACCGTCAACATCGTCGTTCCCGGCCGAATTGAGACTCAGCGGATCATCTTCCTCGACGAACAGCGCGCCAAGCGCAGCGGTCGTCCGGTGGACGAGGTTTCCGCCGAAAGCATCGCAACCATTCCTGTCGGACGCTACGGCAAGCCCGAAGAATATGCGGATGTGGTCGCCTTCCTCGCAAGCCGAAATGCATCTTTCGTGAACGGCGCGACCTTCCGGGTCGATGGCGGAATGATCCCCAGCGTTTAGGCCTCCGGGCGGCGAACCCCGCTGACGCAGACCTGCGGGAATGATGCATTCCATCCGCAGGCCTCGCGTCAAACCAGCCTGCCGACGATTTCGCCATGATCCCGGAAAGCGCGGAGGTTGGCGCGTGCCCGGGCCCAGGCAGCGTCAAGGGCGTCTGACGTGAGGCCCGCCACATGCGGTGTCACGACCAGGTTCGGCGCAGTCCGCAGTACGTCTGGAAGAAGTGGCTCGCCTTCGAATACGTCGATGGCAGCACCGGCAATCGCTCCCTTCATAAGGGCGGCGGCAAGCGCATCGCTGTCCACCACGGTGCCACGCCCGACATTTACCAGAAACCCAGCCGATCCCAGGGCATTCAGAACGCCAGTGTCGACGAGATGATAGGTGGCTGCGCCTCCGGGGCAACATACGAACAGTACATCCGCCTCTGCAGCCAACTCCGCTGGACTGCCGCAATAGGCATAGGGACTTCCGGGCGCGGCTCGCCGGTTGTGGTAGGCTATTCGGGCATCGAAGCCTATAAGCCTCCTGGCAATCGCTTCCCCGACCGCTCCAAGTCCCAGTATACCGCAGACCTTTCCCGAGAGCGTCGGGCGTTGAGAGGGCGTCCAGGTTCCTTCGCTTGCCTCAATATGGAACCGGGGGATATCGCGCAGGATGGCGAGTGCCATGCCGATCGCGTGATCCGCAACGGAGGGAGCATTTGATCCTACGCCGGAAGCAACCACGATCCCGCGCCCAGCCGCGGCATCGATGTCCAGCTTGTCAGTTCCCGAGCCCAGAACTTGGATAAACCTGAGCCGTGGCATTGCCTGCATCTCGGCGCCCGAGAGGCCGCGCCCTCCGTTGGTGATGATCGCCTCGATCTGTTCCAGCTCCGTCCGATCGAACGGTTCCAGCGAGCCGCCGGCCGTTGCGAACACCACACGATAGTCGCCTTCGACAGACCCGAGCCGGCCATTGTCGACGGCCGTCAGGACGAGCAGTCCGGGTTGGGTGTTCCCGTTAACTGACATTCCAATTTTTCCTTGTTAGCTTTCGGCTCCATTAAGCCGGCGGTCCCGTTTCAACGTGCTGACTATTGCGCCCTTCCTCTACCAGCCATTCCCGAAATGCCGTCGCATGCGGGTCCCGCAGCTTGGATGGCGGAATCAGCGCATAATAAGCCCCCGCGCCCGGATAAGGCTTGGTGGACAGGGTCACGAGCACTTTAGACATCAATTCCGTCGCGACGAGAAAGATCGGAACCAATGCCACGCCAAGACCGGCGCAGGCGGCACCGATCGTCATGGAAAAGCGGTCCAAGACCGGCCCTCGATAAGGATCTCGGCACATGATCCCGGATGCCTCGAACCACTCGCTCCACAGTCCCGGCCGGTCAGCCTGCTGAAGAAGCGTTGCATTAGCGACGTCGCTCGGGTCGAAAAGCTGAAAACGGTCCCTGAACTCCGGGCTTACGACCGGAATGAACAGCTCTCCGCATATGCGTATCGCATCCGGACCATCCCAGTTTACAGCCGCGTAGTGAATGGCGACATCGTAAGAATTTCCATGGAAATCGTATGGTTCGACACGCGTCGTGAGGTTCACTGTCAAGTTCGGCCAGATTTCCAGGAAACGCGGGAGGCGCGGCATCAGCCATTGCGAGGCGAATGTCGGAAGAACGACCACGTTGAGAACAGATTCTTTTCCGCCGGCCGCCCCAACCGACATCGCCGCCATGCGGAACCGGGCGAGGATTTCCTGGGTGGCATTGAGATAGGTGAACCCGGCGGGCGTCAGTGACACCTGACCACGGTTGCGCTTCAGCAAAACGGCTCCGAGCGAACGCTCCAACTGCTGCAGCTGCTTGCTCACAGCGCTTTGCGTCAACGCCAGCTCTTCGGCCGCGCGCGTGAAATTACCACGCCGCGCCACCGTCTCAAAAGCGACCAGTTCCTGAAACGACGGCATATGGCGGCGCGAAAACGACATTTCTCGATTTCAAACTATTCCGCTTTGGAATGCAATAATAACACAACATCGTTTGTCCAGCCCCCACAACTGATCGATAACGAGCGCAACAAGATCGTGGATGGTCCGAAGGAGGTCGGTCCATCTTGACATGTCTTGTCCGATGGCGGGGCCTGAAAATGCGCCTTGCAAAAACCAAGGGAGGAGTGCTCATGAAAGGGAAAAGCCTTTATGCCGCTCTGCTGGTCGCAGCCACGTCCGGCATGTGGGGATCGTCCGCCGCTGAAGCAGGGACGCTCGATGACATCAAAGCGCGCGGAGAGTTGATCTGCGGAGTTCTCGGAAACAGCGAGCCATTCGGCTATGAAGATCCGGGCAACCGCCAGGTTGTCGGCTATGAAATCGATCTGTGCAAGGACCTGGCCGGCAGCATGGACGTCACGCCAACGATCAAGGTCATTGCACCGCAGGCACGCATTCCGGAATTGCAGCAGGGACGCGTCGATCTACTCGCGGCACTCATCTCCTACACAAACGAGCGGGCCGAACAGGTCGACTTCAGCAATACATATCTGGTCGATTCCTTCCGATGCATGGTGAAGAAGGATTCCGGCATCACCGGGCTCGACGGCTTGGCGGACAAGCGCATCTCAGTCCAGAAGGGCGGCCTGATAGAGGCGGCTTTACGCTCGCAGTTCCCCAATGCCACCGTCCTTTCCTATGACGATGTTTCCGAGCGTTTCGTCGCGTTCCAGCAGGGAAAGGCCGCCGCCACCTGTGACCGCGCCACTCTGCTGCGAGCACTTCAGATAAGAGCGAAGAACGAAGCCACCACTACCATACTGCCCGAAGCCCTAAACATGATGCAGAAGGCGGGCTTTGCCGTCCGCAAGGGCGACAAGGACTTCGTCGACTACCTCAATCAGTTCCTTGCCACTTACGAATCGTCCGGAAAGGGCCAGGCCCTCTTCGATCGCTGGGTCGGCGCTTCCTCGAATTACGACCTGTCCCGCGACTTCAAAATGGGCGACGACATCGCGAGTCAGTAACGACTGGACTGGAAAGCGGCACAAATGAACGTCGCCCTCGATTTCACGGCAATACTCAACGACCAGTATCTGCATTATTTCGTGACCGGCATCCAGAATACGATAGCTCTGTTCGTCCTGACCTGGCTTGTCGCATTTCCTTTGGCCGTGCTGCTGACCGTCATCAGGAGCAGCGGAATACGTCCGCTCTCCTGGTTGATCGCCCTTTATGTGGAATATCATCGTAACGTGCCTTTGTTGGTACAGCTCCTGTTCTGGTATTTCGGCATTTCGTCGTTATTTCCAGACGGCCTCAACGATTTCATCAACCAGCACAACACGGAATTCATCTTCGCGCTGCTTGCCCTGGTGCTCTACACGGCGGCCTACATGTCGGAGGATATGCGCAGCGGCTTGCGCGCCATTTCGAAAACACAGTTCGAGGCAGCCCGCGCTATGGGCTTCGGCTTCGTCCAGACCATGACATATGCCATTCTGCCGCAGGTTTGGCGGCTGTCGCTTCCCCCCCTCGTCAATCAGACCCTCATTCTCTTTAAGGGAACCAGCCTGGCGGCCTCCATCGGGGTGGCCGAGCTTACTTTCCAAGCGCGTCAGATCGAGAGCATCACGTTCCGGGTGTTTGAATCCTTCTTCGTCGTAAGCCTTCTTTATCTCGCAGGGTCGCTGACGCTGATGTTTGCCGGCTCCTGGCTTGCCCAACGCTACAAGCTGCGGACGCGGTAGACAGATGCTCGACGTTGTTCAACAGTACTGGCCCTACCTGCTTTTCGGCAGTTATCCGAACGGGCCGCTCGGTGGCTTCACAATGACGCTGGTGATCGCGATCGTCAGCCTCGTCCTGACATTCCCGAGCGCCGTCCTGGTTGCGCTGGCGCGGACGAGCGAAGTAAGGGTCCTGGAGCACGCCGCCTTCCTGTTCGTCACGATTGTGCGTGGCATACCGCTGCTGATGCTGATCTTCTGGGTCTATTTCTTCCTGCCGGTGGCGCTCGGCACGCCCATCAGCCCGTTCTGGTCACTTATCCTGGCGATCGTCGTCTTCCAGACCGCCTACCTCTCTGAGGTCCTGCGTGCGGCGATCGAGGCCCTCCCAAAAGGTCAGACCGAGGCGGCACTGTCCTTGGGCCTCTCCTATTTTCCGCGCATCTGGAAGGTTACCCTGCCACAGGCGCTCTACAATTCCATCCCGGGCATCCTCAACCAGTTCACCTCCATGATCAAGGAAACGTCGCTCGGATATGTGCTGGCGGTCGAGGAACTGACATACGCCGCCAACAAGGTGAACAACTTCATTCTCGTGAAGCCCTTCTCGGTTTTTGCGCTACTGGCGCTGACCTATTTCGCCGTCTGCTTCACGCTCACCCAGCTTGTCCGTCTCCTCGAAGCCAGGATCGAGAACCGGTTTACCCGCGTGGCGGCTGCATGATGGTCCCGATAATTACTCTTGAGTCTGTCGGAAAATCTTTCGGAAGTTTCCGGGCGTTGAAGAGCGTTACCGGGGAAATCAATGCCGGCGAAATCGTCGTCATCTGCGGCCTTTCGGGCTCCGGGAAATCGACGCTCATTCGTTGCCTGAACGGGCTGGAGGCGATCGATGAAGGCCGGATTGTCGTCGATGGCATCGATGTCGCCGCCCGCAACACCGACCTCAATCAATTGCGCCGCCGGATCGGCTTCGTATTCCAGCAGTACAGCCTTTTTCCTCACCTGACCGCCATCGACAACGTTTCCATCGGCCTGCGCCGCCTGCAGCGAGTCCCCACCGAGGAAGCGCGTGCCCGTGCTCTCGTGCTCCTGGAGCGCGTCGGCCTTGCTCACCGGTCAAATTACGTGCCGGCCGAGCTTTCGGGCGGCGAGCAACAGCGCGTAGCGATCGCCCGCGCCCTTTCGATGAATCCACCGATCATCCTGCTCGACGAGCCGACCAGCGCCCTCGACCCAGAGGTCGTGGGGGACGTGCTGGCGATCCTCCAGTCGCTTTCCGGCACCGGCATCACCATTGTGTGCGTCACCCATGAGATGGGCTTCGCGCGCAACGTTGGCGACTGGATCTGGTTCATGGAGGATGGATCGTTGATCGAAAAGGCGCCACCGGAACTTTTCTTCTCCAAGCCTCATCACCCGTCCGCACAACGCTTCATATCGACTATTTGGAGGTCTCATGAACGCGCATAGTCTTCTCACCGCAGTGGCAAGCCGCCCGTCTCTCGTCCCGGACAGAAGCAAGATTGGCGAAGACATCAGCTATCGGGACCGGGCTGATTGCGAAAGGCTGCTGGTGGCCTGTTACAGTCTCATGGACCGCGGCCATTACGAAGCCTCGGGGGAACTCTTTTCGGAGGACGCTACGTGGATTCGTGGCGAAGGGCCTGTCCATACCCGCAAGGGCATATTGGCCTCCCTGCATCGCCGCCCGCCACAGCGGCAGTCACGGCATTTCATTACCAATGTCGTCGTCACGCCACTGGGCGATTACGCGGAGGCCACCGCCTATATGATCGCGCTCCATGGCGTCCGCACCGCCGATGGCCCGTCACCTCTGCCCGTGCCTGTAGCAGTGTGTGATCTGGTGGTTCGCTTTCGCCGCGGCGAGGAGTGGGAGATCACATATCTCGAGCCGATCCAGGTTTTCGTTCCGCCATCGGCCGGTTGACATGCCGTCGGCATGGCTCGCATCTGAGCCAATCGGCAAACTCGCGCACGAGCCCGTCCAAGGTTTCCGACCTGCTCAACGCCTCTAGGAAAACCGCTGCCATCCAGTGGGCGACCGCCAAGAGACAATGTCCGTGCCTGTAACTCCAACGAACTAGAGTCGGCACTGGTTTTCGCTGTCGATCAGCGGCAGCGATACTCGGCGATAATTGGGGGAATCGTCGTAGATTCAGGCTTCCTTGGCTTCTGGAACGCGACCACCTTTGCCTTGAGTTTCGTCTCGGCGACCTTGTTGTAGCAGATGCCCTGGGCGCCCCAGACCGGTTTGCCGCAAATGATCTCCCAGGACTTGATCGCACCCGTCTTGGCGAGCCGCTTCAGACCGGAGATCCAGTATCCGTTGTTGTTCCCTCAGTCGTAAAAAATATCCCAACTTGCTGGGGCAGCACGATCGTTCCCGTTTGGCATCCATCCGATCAGACGGGAAATTTCGTTGGTGACGCGAAGCAGTTCGGCACCAACCGCCTTGATCCTGTCGGGATCGAGCCGTGGTGCCACCGTCGAGAGTGATACGGCACCGACGATTTCTCCCGCGCTTGAACGTATCGGCGAGGCTACACAGCAGACGCCATCTTCAAGCTCCTCCAGATCGGTGGCGTAGCCGTTCCTGCGGATAGCTTCGAGATCCCGGAGAAGATCATCGACGCGGCGGATGGTCTTCGAGGTCATCGCCGGTAATTCGTTCGGGCCGAGCAATTCCCTGATCCGCTCATCCCAAAGCCAGGCCAGCATAGCCTTTCCCGCCGCCGTGCAATGGAGAGGGTGGCGAGATCCGATCTGAATAACGGCCCGCGCAGTCCCACCACCCTCATATTGATCAATATAGATGACATCGGAGCCATCGCGGATGCAAAGACTTATCGTATCGCCAATGCCGCGTGCGAATGTGCGCAGAATGGGTGAGGCGATCTGGTCCAGCCGGTTCTGGCGCGCAAATACCATGCCTACATGGAATGCCTGCGGTCCCATGCGAAAGGTCTTGGTTTCCGGTGACTGGGCGACAAAGCCGCGCTCGCAGAGCGTGTTGAGCAGACGCGAGACAGTGCTCGGCGAAAGCGCGAGGTCGCGTGAAATATCCGACAGGCTCGAACCGGGCGATTTTGCGAGGAGTTCCAGGATGGATAGTCCTCGATCCAGCGCGCGGGTTAGCGGAATGCTTTCTCGCGTCGGCTTGCGGCCGGGACGACTCTGGCCCGTTTTCATTCCTCTATTCACGTTGCTGTGCAAAATCTCGCAGTTTGATGATCCAGCGAGCTATCTGGCCCGCAACTGCCTTTTCGCTTCCCGTATAAAAATAGTCAACGCCTACCAGTTTCTTCGTCACCACCAACTGCGAACTGGTGGCCGTGTGACGGACTCGGCTTAGGAAGTCATCGATGTCCTTGTTGACGAGTTTTTCCTTGGTCCCATACCAGGCGAGAATGGGACAGGCGATCCGCGACAGGGCCGGGGGGATGTTGCCGAAGCCATAGAGGACCTCGTGCACGCGATTGAGATCCACATAGGCTTCGGCGCTGATCGTTGCCGCCTGGCGGCTGCTGCGGGTTCCCCAGGGCAGAAGCTCCTTTTCATGCCCCTCCATGATCATCTTCTCGGCTTCTGCCTGCAGATCCTGGCGCATCTTCTCGCGGAACAGCGAGGCGGACGAGGCGAGCACCAGGCCCATGATGCGCGGATCGCGGCGCTCGCTCTGATAATAGACGATCTTGGAGCCTCCAACCCCGTGGCCGGCAAGAAGGATTTCGGCGCAATCGCGCGTGGCGAATTCCACCCAGGCTGCGACATCGATCGGCGATTGGCTGAAGAGTTCCCATGCGCTTCCGCCGAGAAAGGCGCCCTTCTCGGTTCGGAACCAGGTGCCGAAATCGTGGCCTCGCATGTTGGCGGTAATGAAGCGGTAGCCGCGGCCGGCCAGCAGACGGCCTATCTCCACATATTCGATCTCGGAGAATTTACGGTGCACGCCATGAAACCAAAGAATGGTCTCGAGGGGAGCGGTTTTCCGGGCCGGCTCGATCATCAGCCCTTCAAGCGTCAGCCCATCCTCTGTTCTGACATAAACGATCTTCTCGCGGGTATCATAGCTCACTACACGTTTTTCCAAAACAAAGGCCCGGCGAGAATGGCCCGCCGAGCAGCTCCAATTCCAAGGCGGCATAACGACCGCCAGTTCGCCAATGTGTACACCAAGTGTGGGAAACGTCGACTGGGATCAATCTTTTCTGCATGCGGCGATCGACGGAGCCCTATTCCGCAACACTGGCGATGATATCCTCCGGGAGGAGCTCTCAGGCGACCCTGTAACGTTCGAGCATCTTTTCGTTGGGTTCGGTCGCCATTCCGGGAACGTCGGGAATGGTCACCGTGCCATCCTCGTTGAGGTCTGGTGTGTGCTTGTACACACTGCCGAACATCGGATTCAATTCCTTCGGATAGAACTCCAGAAGATGCGCATTCGGTATGGCTCCAAGAAGCTGGATATGCGCCTGCTGGTCCCCATGCGGGCAGATCACCAGGCCGTGTGCCTCCGCCATTGCCGCGACTTTCATGAATTCGGTCACGCCACCCATATAGCGTGCATCCGGCTGGAGAAAGGAGATCGCCTGCGTCGCGATGAGATCGCGGAAGCCATGCTTGGTGTATTCATTCTCGCCCGTGGCAAGCGGAATGGACGTGGCACGCGAGAGTTTTGTAAAGCCTTCGTAGTCATCCGGCTGGACGGGCTCCTCGAACCAGTAGATGTCGAACTCCTCGACCCGCTTGGCGAGGCGAATGGCATCGAAATAGGTATAGGCGCAGTTCGCGTCGATCATCAGCTTGATGTCCGGACCAAGCGCCTTGCGGACCGCGTTGATGCGCTCAACGTCTTCTGCGATGTCGACGGCCCCAACCTTCATCTTCACGCCGCGGGCGCCACGCTCCACGTGATTGGCCATCTCCTGTTGCAGGTCCTTCAGGCCTTTGCCCTTGGCATAATAGCCGCCTGCCACATAGGTCGGGATCCGGTTCCGGTAACCGCCGAGCAGTCGCCAGATCGGCATACCGGCGATCTTGCCCTTGATGTCCCAAAGGGCCATGTCGATCGACGAAAGAGCCTTGGTTTCCTGGCCACGCCGTCCGTAAAGCTTGGGACTCCACAATTGTGCCCAGACCGCCGCTGTCGCTGTCGGATCCTTGCCGATCATGGTGGACAGGAACTGGTGACGGATCGCGTTTTCGCCGGGATTGTTCCGGCCGATGCCGTAACCGGTGATGCCGATATCGGTCTCGATCTTGGTGATGGCGATGTTGACGTTAACATAGGTATGCAGGCCGTTCTGAATCGGCTGAGCACGCGGCCAGGAATAGCAGGCTAAACTGGCATTGGTTATCTTGATCTCGCCGACGGCGGATCGGATCATGTCTTGGCCTTTTTCGGCTTCGGTAACGGCAAGTTCACTCATAGGGCCTCTCCATCGCTAGGCAGATTAGGAGTGTCGCGCGCCGCCGCGACGTGCGTAGCGGGCGCAAGGTTCTTCGACAGCCGTGTTTCAGGCTTAAATCCCGCGGCCGACATCGGCAGCGTCGCCCTCAAGGGCGCACGCACAGGCACTCCTCTGCCGGCAGCAGTGCGCTTGCCATGGTCTGTTCGGTTGGCTGCTGCTCCGTCAGAATCCGCAGGGGACCGAAAGGCGTGTCGCCGACGATCTCGTACTGGGCACCCTGATAGAGGACGATTCTCGGCTTGAAGGGCACCACCGCGCCGGATTTTTCCGACCTCGCCTGTCCTCCCGACAGCACAATCTTCTGCGGCCGGACGGCGACGCTGACATCCGATCCGATCCGTGCCGGAAGGTCGGACCGGGCGGAAATGCGCGTGCCGTCGGCGGTCTCAACGGTTGCCATTGCACCGGTCGCTTTATCGGGCATGCCGATCAGCTTGCCGGGAATGATGTTCGCACCGCCGACGAAATCTGCCACATAGGCCGTCGCGGGACGCGTGTAGATCTCCGAAGCGCTGCCGAACTGCTCGATTCCGACCTTGCTGAGCAACACCACCTGGTCGCTGAGCGACAGCGCCTCGATCTGGTCGTGGGTAACGAGAATCGTCGTGAGCTTGAAGTTCTGGTGGATATCCTTCAGCCAGGACCGAGCCCTTTCCCTTAATTGCGCATCAAGGTTCGAAAGCGGCTCATCGAGCAGCAGCAGGCGCGGCTGATAGACAAGCGCGCGGGCAATCGCCACGCGCTGCTGCTGACCACCGGACAGCTGATACGGATAGCGATTGGCAAGACCACCAAGCTCCAGCCGGTCCAGCATTTCGCGCGACTGTTTTTCGCGCTCCATTTTGTCCAGTCGGCGGATCCGGAGCGAATAACCGACGTTCTGGAGCACCGTCATATGTGGCCAGAGGGCGTAGTTCTGAAAGACGAAGCCCACATTGCGCCGCTCTATCGGCACGTTGATGTAGTCATCACTCGAGAATACTGTGTCGGTATAGATCTGGATGCTGCCCGTCGTAGGCTGATCTAGTCCTCCGATCATGTTGAGCAGGGTGGTCTTGCCGCAGCCGCTCGGCCCGAGGAGCGAGGTGAAAGATCCGTCCTCGATCGTGAGATCGAGACCCTTGATGATCTCCGCCGCGCCATAGCTCTTGCGAATTTTCTGAAGTTGGACAGCCACATTCATGTCAGGCTCCCTTTTTTCCGGAATAGATGAAGATCGCGACAGGCAGGGTCAGTGCCAGGGTGATCGCCGAGAGAGCTGCGACCGGCCCGTAATTGCCCATCACGTTGAGCTGCAGCATTGTCGTCCCAATCACCGCGGTATCGGGACTAAAGAGGAAGGACGCGGCTGCATATTCCTTGAAGAACTGCACGAAATAGAGCAGGTAGCAGGACAATAGCGCCGGCTTCAGCAGCGGCATGGTCACCGCGATGTAGGAACGGATTTGCGAGCCGCCGGTAATCCGCACCGCCTTCTCGAGATCCTCGCCAATCTGCAGGAAAGCCGGCGAAAGCGTCGCAAAACCGGTCGGGAAATAGCGGATGATGTAGGCGACGACGAGGATCGCCAGGCTGCCCCGCAAAAGCCCGCCGCCTGGCAGCAACACGGTAGCGTAGAAGATGCCGATGCCGACGACCAGGCCCGGAATTGCTTTCGGGATGAAGGCCGTCTGCTGCGTGAACGAACGGATGAAGGCCGGCGACCGATAAGCGACGATCGTGCTGACGAAGGTGAGCACGACGGCAACCGCGCCACCGACGATCGCGACGATCAGCGTATTGTAGATGCTTTTCACATAGGCTTCATAGCCGAGCACCATGCGAAAATTGTCAAGCGTCAAGACCTGGCTGATCGGCATGTAGGGAGACAGGAACGACGTGAACGACCGGAGG
>Ga0180222_1000135_pt1 | contig 130072 bp, 120 predicted proteins | sample eDN5th37CKraftOP_FD_151336 | JGI IMG/M metagenome (GOLD analysis project Ga0180222, IMG submission 151336) | Enriched Organic Plus compost microbial communities from Emeryville, California, USA - eDNA 5th pass 37_C Kraft OP (version 2) (version 2) ... | reverse complement strand
ATTCCAGCTTGAGCGGCTGCCAGTCCGCCACCGCCGCCTCGGTCAAGACGGTGGCGGCGGCCGTGTTGCTCAACACGACATAGGCGCTGAAGCCGGTGGTGGCGTTGATGGTCAGCGTGCCGACGCCATTGGTGCCCGTCAGCGTGAAGTTCTGGTTGAAGTTCGGCGGAAGCGTCACCTTCGCATAGCGTATCCGCGCCGCCTCATTCGTGAAGGTGCAGGTATAGTCGTTGCCGTCGACAAAGGTGTTTGCTGGAAGCGAATGCGTATAGGCGGTGCTCACAGCGCCAAGCGTCCCGGTGTTGAAGACGACGTCGTTCTGCGTCTCGCCATTGATCGAAGTCTCGGCGCGGCATGCGAGACTGAACCCTCGCCAGCCCGTGACCGGCGCTTCGCCCAGGGTGGTAATGGCTGCCACATTGGTCAGCGGCCAATAGGAACTCGCGGCTGCGGTGGCATTGATGGTCGTGGTGCCGATCCCGTTGCTGGCCGTCGCATTGACTGTAAATGCCTGGTCGATGCCAGGCGACCGCGTTTCCTTGGCAAGCCGCACCCGGGTGCGCGCATTGGTGAAGGTGCCGGTATAATCATTGCCGGGCACGAATGTGTTGGCGGGCACGGTGGAGCTGTAGTCCGTTCCGCCCGTGCCAGGAGTCGGGTTGATGAATGCCTGACTGCCTGAAACCTCCCCGCCCCAGCCAGTATCGGCTACGCAGGCCATGCTCCTGCCGCGCCAGCCCGCCACCGCCACTTCGACCAAAACGGTGTTCACCGCCGGGTTTGTAAGCGTCTGATAGGGACTGAAGCCCGTTGTGGCATTTATCACGGTCTGAGGCAGACCGTTGGCGGCATTAATGGTGAAGTTCTGGTTGATGTTCGCCGGCTGCGTTACCTTTGCATAGCGCACCCGCGTCCGGTCGTTGGTGAAGGTGCAGGTATAATCGTTGCCCAGCACAAAGGTGTTGGCCGGCGCGACAGAGGTGAAGGTGGAGCCTGCCGCGCTCGGCGTCTGGTTGTCGTAGACGACATTTCCCGCCACCACGCCGCTGTTGCCGGTATCGGCGACGCACCTCAGGCGCGCGCCGCGCCAGCCCGCCACCGCCTGCTCGGTAAAGGTGGTGCTTGCCGCCGGATTGGTTAGCCTCTGATAGGCGCTGAACCCGGTCGTGGCGTTGATCACCGTCTGCGGCAGCCCGTTGGCGGCGCTGATGGTGAAGTTCTGGTTCACGTTCCCCGGCACGGTTGTCTTCGCGTAGCGAATGCGCACTATTGGATCAAAGACGAGGAGACCATCCGCCGTGTCATTGGCGGTGTTGTAATCGTTGTTGGTGGTGTCGCTGTCATTGTCGGGCACGCTCCGGCCAAGCGAAACTGAGGCTGTATAAGTGCCGCCCGCTGTCGGAGAAACCACAGTCACCGGGAAGGAAAAGCTGATGGAGCCTCCGACCCCTCCCGGAGACGTGGAGCCTGCCAACGGGGTTGGATTGAGGGCGCAGGTGACAATCCTGTTGCCACTGCTGCCCGTGCAGTTCGCCGGCAGAGTGCCTGCCCTCCAGCCGGTAGGGAGGGTCGTCACCAAGGTAAATCCATCATTGCCGTCGGTGGCGCCCGGCCCGAGATTCCTGGCCGTTACTGTGACCGGCTGCTCTTGGCCGTAAAAATTGTAAGCCGTGGATGGAGGTGTGATGGCGACCGCTATGTCGGGAAGACCGTTCACGTTCAGCGTGCAGGAGGAGTCCTGTTCGTTGCCGAGCGTGATGCCGGTGGTACAGGTTCCGGAGGTAACATAGGTGTTCGCGGAAATGCCGCTGGGGCGCCGGCTGACCTCGGCCCGGTAATTGCCCGCGGGCAGGACATAGATCTCATATGGCGCCTGAAAGACATTGGAGTTGGCGCTGGCGGTTGCATAGGGCGTACGATTTGCACCCGACATGCCGGCGTTGTTGTTGAGTACGGTGGTCCCCTGCATGAGATTCACGAGCCAGCCGGTGGCGCCGATCTGCTTGTCCCATGCAAAATCGCTGAAGGTCAGCACTGCTGAATGCCGCGCCTGCCTCAAAGTGGCGCAATAGACATTCACGCCGTCCCAGCCCTCGCCGCCCCCCTGCAGATGGAGGCCCGAGACCAGCGTTGTGTCGTTGCGCGTGCAGAAAAGGCCGCGGAATACGTGCGCCGGTTGACCAGCCGCGCTTTCGATCACTCCTACTTGGTAAGCCGAGCCGGTGGCGGTTGAGTTTACCCTCGCCCACGAATTGCTGTTCATATAAAGGGGGCGGCAGACGATATAGAGCGCGGACGTCCATGCCCATTGTCCTGACCAGTCACGGTCCCATCCGCCGAACTGTTGCGCGATCGTGTTCGCTGGACAGACCTCCCACCGAACCGTATTGGCGAAGGGGTAACTGGTCGACAGCACATCGGGAGTAGAGCCGGGACTGAGGTTCACCACGCTGACGGTCGTCCCGTCAGTAATGAGGCCGCCGCAGTAAAGGCCGATTTGAACGGTCATGCCGTGCGTACTTGCGCTAGGAGCGGACATCGATTTGTCGACGTGGTACACGCCGCGCAAGACGGTGCCGGAAGGACACTGCATCGGGCCGGTGTTCCACGAATCCTTGTTGCTGCCGATGGTGCCCGTCGGGACCATGCCCTGCTGGATGCCTACAGTGCCGACGCCGGCCTGGGCGCGCGCCTCTTCCTGCTGCGCGAAAAGGGCAGCCATACCCGCCACCAGAAGCATGGCGAGGCTTCTCGCTCGCCGCCGCCCCATTCCCGCTGTTCCAGCCATTCTCAGCGTTCGCTCCGTTTGCATCCTCTTTGTTTCCAGCTGTCGATAGGACGGTGAGAAAGGGGATCGGCCCCAAGGCACCGATGGCATGACTGAGCGCCGCTGGACGCAGATCAACTAAGCTCCCGGCAGGCTTTCGAGGCGGCTTGGCGTTCTCCAGTCCCTGTACTCATGTGAGGGCTCACACGCCGGGATCTCCGCGGTTCAAGTTTTCGGTACATCAGTCCCGACTTGCAGGCAGTAAGCGCCACCGAGGGTGTGAAAGTAAAATAAGCCGGATGTGCTGCGGAATTCGTCCCGGATTCGAGCTTGGCTAATTGGCGTTCGGAACCGGGGAATGCCTCCCGTGCAGAGTCTCCTAGCCGCTGGCTTGCAGATCCGCTTGCATGCGAGCCCTGAAAGCTGGCACACCACCGCATCATCCTGATACGTAAATTCAATGACTTACCCTGTCCTTCGTGCGTCCTGACGGATGCGGGACGCTCTAAGACGTGCGCAACCGTTGCAGGCGGTTGCAAACAGGGGCCGAACATCTATATTCCGCGCAGTTTTTCTCGGGCTGGCGCTCAGCCTCTGATCTCAGGAGTGGTTCATGTTTGTAACACCGGCATATGCTCAAGCGGCGGCGGGAGCACCGGATATGCTGATCAGCATTCTGCCTTTTGTGCTGATCTTTGTGATTATGTATTTTCTTATTATCCGGCCGCAGCGCCAACAGATGAAGAAGCGCGCGGAAATGCTCGCCAATGTGCGTCGGGGAGATACGGTCGTCACAGGCGGCGGTCTCGTGGGCAAGGTGACCAAGGTCATCAATGACAGCGAGCTTGAGATCGATCTCGGCGGGACGAAGGTGACAGCCTTGCGCTCAATGCTGGCAGATGTACGTGTGAAGGGTGAACCGACGGCGACCGAAAAGGCCGTTAAATAGCCCGCTTCAAGCGGGATTCTGGGGCTGGCCTGCATGAAAGGCCGGCCTGAACGACAAGAGACAACATGCTACATTTCTCGCGCTGGCAGACATTCTTCATCTGGCTCGTGGTGGCTCTCGGGCTGGCATATGCAGCTCCCAATGTGCTTCCGCAGTCATGGTTGAGCTCGCTGCCGAGCTGGGCTCCCACGCGCCCGATGACCCTCGGGCTGGATCTGCAGGGCGGCTCGCACATCCTTCTGCAGATCAATCGCGACCAGCTCATCAACGAGCGTTTGACAAGCACGCGAGATGAAGTGCGGCGTGTGCTGCGCGACAGCCGTATCGGCTACACCGGCCTTTCTTCATCCGGCCGTTTCGTACAAGTGCGCATTCGCGACGCAGGCGAGATCGAGGCTGCGAAGCAAGCGCTTGGAGAGTTGCTGCAACCGGTGACGGGCGGGTTGCTTGGCACCAGTTCCATTCAGGAGCTGGAGATGGCTGAGCCGGAGCCCGGCCTGCTGCGGCTCACCCTTACCGACGATGGAATTCAGTATCGTCTTTCCGCCGCGCTCACGCAGTCCATCGAGGTCGTGAGCCGCCGCGTGAACGAGCTCGGCACGACTGAGCCCGTCATCCAGCGCCAGGGAGACGACCGAATCCTGGTCCAGGTTCCGGGTCTCCAGGACCCTCAGCGCCTGAAAGATATCCTAGGCACGACGGCCAAGCTTACTTTCCAGATGGTCGACCAGTCCGTGCCGGTGCAGGAGGCGATCCAGGGCCGCCCGCCCGCCGGCACGACGGTGATGTACACCCGCGACAACCCGCCCGTTCCCTTTCTCATCGATGACCGGGTGATCGTTTCCGGCGAGAATCTCGTCGATGCCCAGACGTCGTTCGACCAACTCACGAATGAGCCGGTCGTTACGTTTCGCTTCGATACGAGGGGCGCGACGCGCTTTGGACAGGCCACCCAGGAGAATGTCGGCAGGCTTTTCGCCATCATTCTTGATGGGCACGTGATTTCGGCGCCGCAGATCCGCGAGCCCATTCTCGGCGGCACCGGGCAGATTTCCGGCAGCTTCACCGTCCAGAGCGCGAACGACCTTGCGGTGCTTCTGCGCGCCGGCGCCCTGCCGGCAGACCTGACCATTGTCGAGGAGCGGACCGTTGGTCCTGGCCTTGGCCAGGATTCCATCGACGCGGGCAAGATGGCGGCGATCATCGGCTCGGTCCTTGTCGTCGTCTTTATGTTCGCTGCCTATGGCTTTCTTGGCCTAATCGCGAATGTGGCGCTGGTCGCAAACCTCGCCCTTATCATCGCGGCGCTTTCGGTACTCGGCGCGACCCTGACCTTGCCTGGCATCGCCGGTATCGTGCTCACGATCGGCATGGCTGTCGATTCCAACGTGCTGATCTACGAGCGCATACGCGAGGAGAGAAGACAGGGACGGTCTCTTGTCCAATCGCTCGACCAAGGTTTCCAGAAGGCCTTGGCGACAATTGTCGATTCCAACATCACGACCTTGATTGCGGCGGTTGTTCTGTTCTTCCTGGGCTCCGGCCCGGTCAAGGGCTTTGCGGTCACGCTCGCCATCGGTATCGTGACGACCGTCTTCTCCGCCTTCACGCTGACGCGTTGGATGGTCGCCTTATGGCTGCGCCGGAGTCGCCCACAGGAACTGCCGCGCGGCTATATCCGCCTTGTGCCGGAAGTGACGCGCATCCCCTTCATGAAAGTGCGGCTCCAGGTGTTTGCCGTTTCCGTCCTGCTCTGCATCGCCTCGGTGGCGCTGCTCTTCACGGTTAAACCCAATTTCGGCATCGATTTCACCGGTGGTACGATCATCGAAGTGCGCGCCAAGTCCGGCGAAGCCGATATCAGCGACATACGGCAGCGGCTGTCTGAAGCAGGCGTCGGCGAGGCGCAGGTGCAGGGATTCGGCACGCCGAATGATGCGCTCATACGGCTGGGTCTCGCGCCCGATACGGGTGAAGGATCCGGCAACAGCATTGTCCGTAGTGCACAGGAGGCGATCTCTGCGGATTACGATATCAGACGCACGGAGGTGGTCGGTCCCGCTGTCTCCGGGGAGCTTGCCTGGACTGCCATAATGGGCGTGCTCGCGGCGATGGTCGGCATCCTGATCTATGTCTGGGTGCGGTTCGAATGGCATTTCGCGCTCGGCGCGATTATAACGACGGCGAACGACATCATCCTGACGCTCGGGTTCCTTTGCATCACGCAGCTTCAGTTCGATCTTTCCACTGTGGCGGCCATCCTGACAATCGTCGGGTATTCGCTGAACGACACCGTAGTCATTTATGACCGCGTTCGTGAGAATCTAAGAAAATACAAAAAGATGCCGCTCGGCCAGTTGCTCGATCTCTCGGACAACGAAATGCTGTCGCGCACAACCATGACATCGGTGACAACCATCTTGGCGCTTCTTGCCCTGTTTATTTTCGGCGGAGAGGTGATCCGCTCCTTCGTGGCTTCGATGCTTTTCGGTGTGTTTATCGGCACCTTCTCCTCAATCTTCGTCGCCGCGCCGATCCTCATTTTCTTCAAGCTGCGGCCGGTGAGCGGCCCGGTGGTGGATACGGAACCGGCCGCCGCCGACACCGAGGCGGCCCCACACGTTCCGTCACGCTGATGGCGGGGGGAATCGAGATACGCGCGGCCCACTTCCCTGGCCGCGCGCCGATAGATGCTTACGGCAATGGGGGCTTCCGCTTCGCGGATATGTCCCATCGCGGCTCGCTGCTCTGCCTGCCCTCCGGCATCTATGGGTGGGTAGCGAAGGATGTGGACTCGCTCGCAGAAGAGGATTTCGCGCGGCTTTTGGATGAAGCGGGCGAAATCCAGATCCTGCTTGTAGGCACCGGCCCGACGCTGAAGCCCCTGCCGCAGGGGTTGCGCCAGCGGCTGCAGGAAACGGGGATGGCAGTCGAGATCATGTCGACCGGGGCTGCCGCCCGCACTTTCAATGTACTGCTGGCGGAAGAGAGGGCGGTAGCGGCGGCGCTGATCGCCGTCGACTAAGATGACACCCTCAGGCGCCGAAATGGCCGCACGCGTTCGCCAAGCCGATCCGGACCGCTATCTTGCCACTCTCTATGCGCCCGTTGAAAAGCGCGGCGCGCTTTTCGCGCTTTATGCCTTCAATGCCGAGATCGCGGCGGTTCGTGAACGGGTGAGTCAGCCGCTCCCCGGCGAAATTCGCCTGCAATGGTGGCAGGATGCGCTGGAAAACCCGGAAGATCCGGCGGCTGCCGCGGGCCACCCCGTCGCGGCAGCTCTCCTCGATACGATCCGCGCCCACCATTTGCCTGTCGAGACGTTCCGAAACATGATCGAAGCACGGGTTTTCGACCTCTACGACGATCCAATGCCAAGCCGTACCGATCTGGAAGGCTATTGTGGCGAGACCGCCTCGGCTCTGATCCAGCTTTCGGCCCTCGTCCTTGATCCTGAGGCGGCGGGCAGCACCGCTGCCCTGGCCGGTCATGCCGGCTGCGCCCACGCGATCGCAGGGCTTCTGAGATTGTTGCCAATCCATCGGCGCCGGGGGCAATGCTATATTCCTCGCGACCTGCTGCAGGCGGCCGGCACCACGCGCGAGGGCCTAATCTCCGGCGAGGACCGCGCCGGTTCTGCGCGGGCCATTGCCGCGATGGCGGCGCTCGCGCGGCATCATCTCAAAGCATTTACAGACGGGGCCGGCGCGCTGCCCGCCTCCTTGCGCCCTGCCTACCTGCCGCTGGCGCTCACCAAGGCCTATCTGGACCCTATCGAATCGGGCGCGGTCGACCCGTTGACCGAAAGTGCCTCACTTTCTGCTTTGCGCCGGCACTGGCTTCTTCTGAAGCATGCGATGCGCGGCTGGTAGGGCAACCAGCGGAATTTAAGCCTGCCTCTTTTGCAAATCCAACGTGCATAGACTGCAATTTCGCCATTCTTCCTTTGCTCCAGTGCGGCGGTTTCATTAGCGTTTTATCGCAATGGAGGAACGACCATGACGGCGCTGACGGAGTTCAAGAACGGAAAAACCGGCCTGCGGTACGTCATCCTCGAGATGCTGGCCGGTCTAAGAGCAGCATTTCTGCGCTTCCCGGTTCCATCCCTCTTTCTTGCTGCAGCTTCCATCCAGGCGGCCCTGCTGATCGCAGATGTGCATCTTATCCGCTTCGTGGCGGAATCAGAGGAGTCGGAAGTCTTTGTCGTCGGCCTGGTGGGCGGGGCGCTTGCGGCACTCGCGGCGGCCCTTTTTGGAGAGGCACGCGGTGTTTCCGCCACGGCGCGGATCGCGATCGGTGTCGTCGCCGGGTTCCTTGCCGCAGCCCTGGTGTCCTTTTCGGAAACGTTCCTCTCGATCGAATGGGCGCTGATGGGTGCCTTTATCGGCCTCGTTCTCGTTGCACCATTTATCGGGCGCGGCACGAGCGGCTCTTTCTGGATGTTTTCGGCGCAAGCCGGCTTCGCGGCGCTCCTGGGACTAATGACCCTGCTGCTTTTTGCCGGCGGCATCTCGGCCATCATGGCGAGCCTCACGGTTCTCTTCGGCTTTGAAGTGCCTGACGATCTTTACGCTTATGTCTGGGCTTTCACCGGCCTTTTCGCGGCCCCTGTTTTTGCGATGGGACAGTTTCCCGACCGGTTTGACGAGCAACCGAATCAGGTGATGACCGGATTCATGGATCGCGGCATGCGGGCGCTGGGCGATTTTATCGCCGCTCCCCTGCTTATCGTCTATGCGCTGATCCTGCACTTCTACGCCCTGAAGATCGTGGTGACAGGCGAGGTGCCTGAGGGACAGATCGGCTGGCTGGTGCTTGTCTACGGTCTTTGCATCTTCGGCGCGCTCCTGGTCATCAATCCGTTTTTCGACCAGGCCCGGGCCCCGACGCGGTTTTTCCTGCGAGTCTGGCCCTTTTTCCTGCCGGTGCCATTGGTTCTCCTGTTTTATGCGCTGGGTGTAAGGATCAGCACCTATGGCGTGACGCCGGAACGCTACCTTCTGGGGCTTTTCGGGCTGGTAACCGCGCTCATTCTGATCATTCAACTTGTACCGCGCCTGCGGGGTGACATCCGCGTCATCGCTGGTGTCCCTGTCGCGGCGCTCATTCTCGGCAGCTTCGGGCCGCAGGGGGCGGTGGGGGTTTCCATCCAAAGCCAGTCCGCCCGGTTTCTTTCGATTGTCGAGAACCCGCCGGTGGAAGGCCCGCGCCATGATGAAGCATTGGCTGCGCTGCAATTTCTGAACGGCCAGCGCGCCCTGGATCGAGTGGCGCCGGAAGGCACGGACACGTCCTACAAGGATGGCGAGGGCTATCGGGCGACCGCCTCGGCATGGGGATTGGATCCGCTGCAACCGAGCAAGGGGCCGAGCGGCTTCTCATTTGCTTCCGGGTCAGACCCCGCGGTCTTCGCCGTAATCGGTTTTGATGTCATCGCACAAAATGTCATGCTTGCCGTGGGAGCTGATGCTGCCGTTTCGATCACGCTGCCTGCGGGATCCAAGCTCGATTTTACGCTCGAGCCGGATGCCATTGTCATTGGGACGGGCGAGGAAAAAACGCGCTTTCCCGTCTCCGCGAGCGATATCGAGCAAATGGCGAGGGAGAGTGCGGCCAACGAGCCTGTCCGGCTTCCCCTGCAATCCGCCGGCCGGCAAATTCTGTTCCTGCCTTCCTACATTTATGCAGATATCGACGAATCTTCACGCCTGCAGAATCTGCAGGGCACCGTCCTGCTTCGTGCCCAGGACTGGTAACAGAGTTTATTCGGCAGCCGCGCGGGTCGGTACACCAAGCCAGTCGCTGCAATCGGCAAGAGCCCGCGCGGTGATCGCGCGCTTCTTTGCAAGCGTCTTTTCCTTGCCGCGCAGGCGCTTTCCCTCCGGTTTCGGCAGTTCGACCGGCGGAAAAAGTCCGAAATTCACGTTCATCGGCTGGAAGGAGCGCTTGCCCGGCTCGTCCTCGGACAGGATATGGCCGCCGGTAATGTGGCTGATGAGCGCGCCGAAGGCCGTGGTGGCCGGAGGGGGCATCATCTCCCGTCCAAGGCGTGCAGCGGCTGCAAAACGCCCGGCCATGAGTCCCATGGCCGCGCTTTCCACATAGCCCTCGCAACCGGTGATCTGGCCGGCAAAGCGCAGGCCGGGCCGTGATTTCAGCTGCAGCGTGATGTCGAGCAGGGCAGGGGAGTTGATATAGGTGTTGCGGTGCAGGCCGCCGAGGCGGGCGAACTCCGCGTTTTCCAGTCCGGGTATCATGCGGAAAACACGCACCTGCTCGGCATATTTCAGCTTCGTCTGGAAGCCGACCATATTGTAGAGCGTGCCCAGCGCATTGTCCTGCCGCAACTGCACGACGGCATAAGCCTTTTCGTCCGGCTTGTGCGCGTTTGTCAGGCCCATGGGCTTCATCGGGCCATGGCGCAGCGTCTCGGGCCCGCGCTCGGCCATTACCTCGATGGGCAAACAGCCGTCGAAATAGGGCGTTCCCTCCCACTCCTTGAAGGCGGTCTTTTCGCCGTCGAGGAGCGCCTGTACGAAAGCTTGGTACTGCTCCTTGGTCATGGGGCAGTTGATATAATCCTTGCCGGTGCCGCCGGGGCCAGCCTTGTCATAGCGCGACTGGAACCAACAGGTATCCATGTCGATCGTGTCGAAATGCACGATCGGTGCGATGGCGTCGAAGAAGGCCAGCGCCTCCGCTCCCGTCTCCTGGCGGATTGCCTCGGCGAGCGACGGCGCGGTGAGCGGGCCTGTAGCGATGATCGTCTGATCCCATTCGGAGGGCGGGAGACCGGCCACTTCCTCGCGCACCACCGTGATCAGCGGATGGCCGTGGATCGCCTGCGTCACCGCGTCCGAGAAGCCGTCTCGATCGACCGCAAGCGCGCCGCCTGCCGGCACCTGATTGGCATCTCCCGCGCGCATGATGAGCGAACCTGCCAGGCGCATCTCCGCGTGCAGCAGTCCGACGGCGTTGGTCTGCGCATCGTCCGAGCGAAATGAGTTGGAGCAGACGAGCTCTGCCAGGCCGTCCGTCTTGTGGGCATCGGTGCCGCGCACGGGACGCATTTCGTGGAGGATGACCGGCACGCCGGCCTCCGCCGCCTGCCAGGCCGCTTCCGAACCAGCGAGCCCGCCGCCAATGACATGAATGGGTTTTGTCGTCATGCGCTGGAGATAGGCCGAACCGCGCGCCAATGCAACGCGGGAGAAAGCCTGCAAGTCTGTGTGGGGAGAATACAAAAAACAACACCCGCCGGGGGAGGAGGTCCGGCGGGTGTCGTTTTGATCGACCGGCGTTTCGGGAGGAGGAGAAAGCCGGCCGTTTATCCGTCGAGACGGGAGGAGGATATCTCGACGAAACTCTTAATTGTGCTAGACCGACTTGCGGGCCAGGTAGGGGATGTCGCTGCGGGCGATCCCAAGGTCGCTGAGTTCGCGGTTGGAAAGGCGGCTCAGCTCGTTAACCGTCTGCCGGTAACGGCGCCAGTTACGATAGGTGCGCATCAGGTTCATTTTCTTGCTCGTTCGCTTGGTTCGTTCAACCTTTGTGACCCCTAGATAGTCTCGGCCGAGGGCGAGGGGAAGTGCGATTGTTGCATGGCAGCATTGCAAATTGTGCATCGCACCATACATCCGCCACAGAGCCGCCAAGAAGCGGCTGGGCGCCGCCATCTTCCTTAATGCCGAACATGCCGGGAAAGCGGCGACCCAGAGGCGAGCCCGAATGCGCCAGAGGAAAAAGCCGCCTGAAGGCAAATTTCCTTTGATAGCCGCAGCCCAGATGATATAGAACCCCGCGCTTTCGAGGGGCGCCAGCCTCGAAGCGGGTGTGGTGGAATTGGTAGACACGCCAGATTTAGGTTCTGGTGGCGAAAGCCGTGGGGGTTCAAGTCCCTCCACCCGCACCAGGCCACCCCTGGACACGGATTTTCGGCAGGCTGGCGGCGGGTGCCGCGGAGCCGCTGGCACGAATGAACATAAAGGTTTGATGAATGCAGGTTAGCGAGATTCTCAACTCCGGTCTTAAGCGCGAGATCAAGATCACCGTGCCGGCCGAGGACATGGAAGCCCGCCTCATGGCGCGCCTGGAAGATGCCAAGAACAAGGTGCGGCTGAAGGGCTTCCGGCCTGGCAAGGTGCCGTTGCAGCACCTGCGCCGCATGTACGGCAAGTCCTTCATGGCCGAGGTCGTGAACGAGATCCTCAACGATTCCTCGCGCACCATCATCTCCGACCGCGGTGAAAAGCCTGCGATGCAGCCGGAAATCTCCATGACGGAGGATGAGAAGGAAGCCGAGAAGGTGCTCGCCGGCGCGGCTGATTTCGAATTCTCGCTTTCCTACGAGGTGATTCCGCCGATCGAAATCAAGGATCTCGCCGGCATAAAGATCACGCGTCCGGTCTATGACGTGCCGGACGAGGAGGTGGACGAGCAGGTGAAGCGCGTTGCCGACTCCGTCCGCACCTATGAGGCGAAGAAGGGGAAAGCCGAGAAGGGCGACAAGGTCACCCTCGATTATGTCGGCAAGCTTGACGGCGAGCCGTTCGACGGCGGTTCGGCGACCGACTCGGAAGTCGTGATCGGCCACGGCCAGTTCATCCCGGGCTTCGAGGACGAGTTGATCGGCCTCAAGGCTGGCGACACGAAAACCTTCAAGATCACATTCCCGGAAACCTACGGGGCTCAGCATCTGGCTGGCAAGGAAGCTGAATTCGACGTCACCGTGAAAGAGGTGGCCGCGGCCGAGGAACTGGTGATCGACGACGAACTGGCCAAGAAGCTTGGGCTCGAGTCGGCAGAGAAGCTGCGCGAGATCATCCGCAGCCAGCTCGAGAACCAGTACGGCCAGATGACCCGCCAGAAGGCCAAGCGCCAGCTGCTCGACGCGTTGGACGAGAGCTACAAGTTCGAGGCGCCCTCCAAGCTGGTCGAGGCGGAGTTCAACAATATCTGGTCGCAGGTTACGCGCGACCTTGAGTCTGCGGGCCGTACTTTCGAAGACGAAGAGACGACCGAGGACGACGCGCGTCAGGAATATCAGCGCCTTGCCGAACGCCGTGTTCGCCTGGGCCTGGTGCTCGCGCAGATCGGCGAAGAGGCCAGTATTCAGGTTTCCGACGACGAGATGCAGCGAGCGCTCATCGAGACGATCCGCCGCTATCCCGCCCAGCAACAGCAGGAGATCTACGACTTCTATCGCCAGAACCCGCAAGCGCTGGCGTCGGTACGCGCTCCGCTCTTCGAGGAGAAGGTGGTCGATCAATTGCTTTCGCAGGTCGATGTGACCGACCAGAAGGTCAGCCGCGACGAACTCCTGGCCGAGGATGAGGCCGAGGGGGAAGAAAAGAAGGCTGCGGGCGAGACCAAGAAGAAGGCGGCACCTAAGAAGAAGGCCGCCAAGAAGGAAAGCGCCGCAGAATAGGCGTTTGCGAAAAACCAAAAAACCCCGGTTCGCCCCGGGGTTTTTTATTTCACGATTTTCAAGTCATGCCAGGCTGCGCCTTCAGGCGCGGCAGCGGCGGGAAGGCCAGGGCCACAGCAGCCGCGCCGAGCCCGACCATGGCCGAACCGATGAACAGCCAAGCATAGCTTTGGAACGTATCGTAGATCCAGCCGCCGGCCAGCGGCCCGAACGCCATCCCGATGCTTGAAAGCATCGTTGCCGCACCGAGTACTGTTCCCAGTATGCGCTGTCCGAAATATTCGCGGGCCAGCACGGCATAAAGGGGCATGACGCCGCCATAGACAGCGCCGAAAATCGTCGCAAGAAGATAGAATTCCTCAAGCCGGCTCACGAAAAGATAGGCGCTGATTGCGACGGCCTGTAGCGCCAGTCCGGCAACAAGTATCTGCTTCACGCCGATCCGGTCTGCCAGGACGCCGAAGAGGATCCGCCCTCCGAGACCTGCAAGCCCCTCGACGCTGTAGATGCTGACCGCCGCCATGGGGGCTATGCCGCAAACCATGGCGTAGCTCACCATATGGAAGATTGGACCTGAATGAGCCGCGCAGCAGGCGAAGAATGTGAGACCGAGCACAACAAATTGTGGCGAGCGCAGCGCCCGTGCGACGGAAAAGCCGCCACTTTCGCCCGAGAAGCCGGAGGCGTGCGCGTCTTGAACAGAGGGCGGGGGGCGGCGAATGAGAAGGGCGGCCGGGACCAGCAGAACCCAGGCGAGAAGGCCGATGAGGAACATTGCGGTGCGCCAGTCGTAGGCAGAGATGAGCCAGCGCGCCAGCGGCGAGATCGTCATCGGCGCCACCCCCATCCCAGCGGAAACCAGCGAGACCGCAAGACTGCGATTCTTGTCGAACCACGCCGTGGTCGCGCTGATCATCGGCGCGAAAAACGCGCTTGCCGACAGGCCGACGAGGATACCGTAGGTCAGCTGGAATTCCATGAGCGAGGCTGCGCGGCTGGCCAGGACCAGAGCAAGACCCAGAAGTACAGCGCCCGTCAGCACGACGATGCGCGCTCCAAAGCGATCGCTCGCCGCGCCCCAGGCGAACCCGCCGAGGCCCATGACAATGAAATTAAGTGTCATCGCGCTTGAAATGCCTGCGCGCGACCAAAGCGTTTCGGAGGCGACGGGCTCAAGGAATATCGCCAATGAGAACATCGCCCCGATCGCGACGCATCCCATCAGCGCGCCTGCACCGACAATCACCCAGCGATAAGAATGGCTCATGTGAATTTCCCTGTGACACGCCCCATTCGCGTGCTGCACGGCGCGTCACGATCCGCGCAGCACCCTCCGAGGACGTATCACCGGGACCGGATTCGACATCGCGGCTCGCTCAGGCGAAGATTTTTGTGCGCTTCGAACCAGGCCGGGTTGTCAGAGCAGCTCAGCCAGATGTTGGCCAGCCTTGATAAGCTTCCGTGGATTTATGGGGCGGTGGTTCTGGCGGATCTCATAGTGGAGATGCGGCCCGGTGGAACGTCCGCTGCTGCCGACGCGACCGATGACACCGCCATTGTCGATGCGATCCCCGATCTTCACCAGCACGTTGCTCAGATGCGCGTAGCGCGTCCTGATTCCGTTGCCGTGGTCGACCTCCACCATGCGCCCGTAGCCGCCGTTCCAGCCTGCCTCCACGACAATGCCGGAAGCAGCCGCGCGGACGGGCGAGCCGGGGGACGCCCGGAAATCCATGCCCGCATGATAAGCGGTTCGCCCAAGAAGCGGATCTCGGCGCATGCCGAAACTGCTTGTGACCTGAGCTCCAGGCACCGGATGAGCGATCGGTATGCGGCGGACCTTGCGCTTTAGCGCTTCAAGACGGCTAAGCGCCTCATCAAGCTCCCGCGCCTTATCCTCAAAAGGAAGCGTGGCCGAGACTGGCAGAAGCGGGCCGCCGGCGTTTTTCTGATCGGGAGTTGAAATGCTGATCCCGGCTGCATCGAGGGCTTCGCCAATGGCTTCGATGGTCCGGTATGTCTCTTCGGTCAGCCTGTCGACACGCTCGACCTGATCTGACTCAAGATTCTGAAGTGATTGATCCAGGGCCTGAAAGAGCTCGTTCGAGTTGTCGAGCGGGTTTTCCTTGCGAATAGGCCAAGGCACCTTTGGCGTCGCCACGCTGGCAAAGGCATTGCCTGCAATGGCCACATGTTCGATGCCATTGTCCTCCTTCTTCTCCGCCGGGCTTTCTATCTGTGGGCGCGGGGTGGGCACAGGAATAGGTTTGCTTGACGCATTCAGCTGTTCCGCCCGCTCCAGGAGAGGACCAAGCCAGCTGTGGCGCTCCGTCAGCCGCTCTTGCCTGCTGAGCAGTTCCATGATCTTGCGCTCCAGGGCCTGCTGCTCGCTGGATTGATGGGTGGCGACGCGGTTGAGTTCCGCTCGAAGTGAGGAAATTCGCTCCTCATAGGCTCGCTGCATGCGAGCTTGAAGCACCACGGGCTCGCCTTGCGTTCCCGTGCTCGGGGCGAGCAGGTAAAGAGCCAAAACGGCGCCCGCAACGGCCACCCCGGCCAATGCCGTGGCGCACATGCGGATCATCCAAGGCTTGACAATCCAAAACCGAACATCCTGCCCGCGGGCGACAACAATGGTGAGGGGACTTAAAGGATTGTCAGGCCCGTCGAAGCGCCCATTGCCTGTCATCAGCTTCACGGATCGACTGCCTGCTGCAGATTTGCCGAGAACGCCGACTAGACAGCATTAAGGTTAACAAATCCTTACCGCGCGGAGGCGGGGCTCCTGCTGACGCTATGAATCGCGGAGGGCTTTTGCCGCCTTCAGCACCGCATCCACATGCCCCTTGAGCTGAACTTTGCGCCACAGCTCCGCAATGCGGCCCTCGGCATCGAGCAGGAAGGTGCTGCGCTCCACCCCCATATATTTGCGGCCATACATGCTCTTCTCCACCCACACGCCATAATCCTGCACCACCTTCTTCTCGGGGTCAGCGACAAGGCTGATGGAGATATCGTGCTTGGCCTTGAACTTGTCGTGGCTCTTCACGGTATCGGGAGAAAGCCCGACGATGGAAATACCCAGCGCTTCGAATTCGTCCTTCCGGGCCGAGAATTCGATGGCCTGCGCCGTGCATCCCGAAGTGTCGTCCTTGGGATAGAAATAGAGAACCACCGGTTTTCCGCGCAAACTCGACAACCGAAACGTGCGGCCGCCATCCTGCGGCAGCTCAAAATCGGGTGCTATGTCTCCTTTTTCGACGATGGCCATGATCTTACCCTTCTTCCCTGATTATGCCCGCATTGAATTCTTCAAGCCTCGGAAACTTGACCTCATCCGGGCCAAGCATGCCTATAATGGTTTGAAGCGGATTCGTCGCGATCGGTCCATAAACTTTGACGGGAACCTTGGTGGCGCAAGAGACAGGTGAGCACGAGAAAGTGCACTTCCGGCGGGAAGAAATAACCCCCCTGGGGAGGTTCCCTTCCGCCTGCCTGCCACCGCCCAGAGGTTGCCGCAGCCGCCGCTCGCTTTTTCGGCGCTGGCTGGTCCGTCCCGCGGCAATCATCGCCGTGTTTCTCCTCGTGGCCGCCACGGTCTTTTACGCTGTGGGCGTGGATGCCATCGGCAATGAGCGGCTGCGGCTGCAGGCCGAGCAGGCAATAGAGAGATTGGCCGGCGTGGATGTGGATGTCTCGATTGGCAGCTTACATCTTGGTCTAGGCCGGACAAGCCTCTTTGCGCTGGAGGTCCGTGACGCGGAGATCATCAGGGCTGACGACAAAAGGCCGATCGCCGAGTTCAAGACGCTGCGCTTTGGATTGCGGGCCATACCGCTGCTGAGCGGCCGGATCGAGCTTGCACGCGTGGCAATGGCTGATGCGCTTCTCACCCCCGCTGAGATGTCGGCCGGAACGGGGCCGACGCTGACGGAGTTTCTCGCGCGCCCGTCGCCCATTGGTCCCGAGGAACTGAGGACGGCGATTTTCGACGCGATCGATCGTGCATTCGAGATCACAAGGGGGGCTGGTCTCTCCAGCATTAGCCTTTCCAATGTGGGCCTTCTGGCCGGCGGCCGGACGATTCCAGGCCTTCTCCTGGAAAGTTTCGAGATCACGCGCAGCAACGACACGGATCTGGGGCTGGAGGGCGCCGCCCGGTATCGCGGGCGCGATCTTACATTTGAGGGCAGGGCCCATCGCGACCCCAATACGAACACCCTATCAAATGTCGCATTGAAGATATCCGCACCGGAGGGGGAGGAAGCTTCCTCGACAGAGGAAGGCCTTCTGCGCTCCATAGGGGCGTTCGATCTCGCGCTTTCCGGTAAGGCCCCAGTTGGAAAGGAGAGAGGTTTCCTTCGCATCGACGTTGCCGCGGACGGCATATTGCTCGATTTCGGCGACGATGAGCTTGCTCTGGATCGCGCCTCGGTCGGGATCGCCGCGGGCGCGGACGACGACGTTTTCTCGGTGCTTCAGGCCCAGATCCAGGCAGGCAGGACGCGCATCAATCTCCAAGGCACTTTCGGCCCGGAAACCGTGACCAGCGGTGCCGCAGGCTACCGCATGGACCTCGTCTCGCGCGATTCGGTGCTTGCGCCTGCGGATTCACCGGAGGCTCCGCTGCCCTTTGCCATGCGGCTCCAGGGACGATTCGATCCAGCGACGATGCAGTTGACCGCTGATCCAATCGATGTGCGTTCGGCGGAGGGAGAATTGAATGCGAGCGCCGAGCTTACTCTTGCCGAGGGGAAGTCTCCCGGAATCAAGCTCAATCTTCAAGTAAGCAGCATGCCTGCCGCGCATGTGAAGCAGTTCTGGCCTTGGTTTGCAGCGCCCGGCGCGCGCAATTGGACGCTGGAAAACGTCTTCGGCGGCACCGTGCGCGATAGCGGGATGACCCTTGAAGTGCCGCCGGGGCGGCTCGGCAATGGTGTGCCGCTCGGGCCGAAGGAGGTTTTCGGGCGCTTTGCCCTATCCGATACCCGCTTCAATATCGCCGGCGAGATCCCTCCGGTGCGGGACGCGGATGGATATGTCGAATTCCACGGGACGGATGTGAAAGTCGGCCTTTCCTCGGGCCGGGTATATATGGCAAGCGGACGGACAGTCGATGCGAAGGATGGCACCCTCACAATCGACGCATCGAAGACGCAGCGGCGCATCGGCAATCTGGAGATAAACGTGGCGGGCGAGGCGCCCGCAATATTGGAGTTCGTCTCATATAGGCCGATTGCGGCCTCGCGCTTCTACGATCTCCAGCCGGACGACCTGAAAGGCAAGATGTCGGGCCATGTAAGTGCCGAAATCCCGCTTCAGGCAGGGATCGCCTTGGATGAACTCGATTGGCGTGTGGCGCTCGACTATGAGAATCTCTCCGTCGCAAAGCCATTCGAGGGTCAACAGGTCACCGATGCCAAGGGCAACTTGCTGGTCGAGCCCACCCACGCTGAATTTCGCGCCAGCGCCAAGCTCAATGGAATCCCCGCGGATCTGCACATCGTCGAGCCGTTCGGTCATGCGCAAGTGGAGAAGGTGCGCCATGTCGAACTTAAAATGGATGACACTTCCCGCGAGAAACTTTTCCCCGGGCTTGGAACGTTGGTCTCCGGCCCTTTCACCCTTGTCTACGACCGCGAGAAGGACAATCGTGAGAAGGTCAGCTTGAAGCTGGACTCGGCGCGCCTCGATGTGCCCTGGATAGGATGGCGCAAGGGCGCGGGCATTCCCGCCACGGCTACGTTTCACCTGAAGCGAGATGGGCAGGCGACCGAACTCAGCGACTTCTCGCTCGTGGGGGAGAGCTTTTCGCTCGCCGGACATATTCGCTTGAATGGGCCTCACCTGCAGGAAGCAAGTTTTCAAAAGGCGCGGTTCAACCGTGGCGACGATTTCTCCGCGACCATCAGGCGGAACGGCAATGGATATTCCGTTTCTGTAAAGGGCGCAGCCTTTGATGCACGCGCATTGATAAAACAGGTCTTTGGCAATCGGCAGACATCGGGAGCCGGCAACGGCGACGGCGACGCCACCCCGGTGAGCGTAAAAGCCTCTCTCGCACAAGTCAGCGGGTTCGGCGGAGAGACCCTGAGCCAAGTGGAATTTACCTATGCCAGCGACGGCAGGAAGCCGGACGAGTTGACGCTTGGGGGCGCAACCCGGTCCCACGGGGGCCTGAAGGTCAGCAAGACATCGCAGCCGGGAACAACGGGTATCCATGCCTCCTCCAGCAATGCCGGCGCCGTGTTCCGATTCCTCGATTTCTATGAGCACATGGAAGGCGGACAGCTCAGCGTTGCTTTGCAGGGCGCGAACAACGAGGCCCTGGCGGGGCAAATCGACATACGCGACTTCTGGATCGTCAACGAGCCGAAGATGCGCTCGCTCGTGGCGGCGACGAAGGAGAACGGGCGCGTCGACACCACGCGCGTCTATTTTGAAAGCGGGGCGGCCGCATTGGCAAAGGGCAGGGGAAGCCTCAGGATCGCCGAGGGCGTGCTTCGCGGGCCGGTCATCGGCTCGACTTTTCAGGGCATGCTTTATGATCCCAACGACAGAATGGATCTGACCGGAACTTTTATGCCGCTTTACGGCGTCAATCGCATCTTCGGCGAACTGCCCCTGATCGGCCAGATCCTCGGCAACGGACGCGACCGCGGCCTGATCGGGATCACGTTCCGGCTAAGCGGTGCCGTCGAAAACCCCAGACTCGAAGTGAACCCGCTTTCCGCGGTCGCCCCTGGCTTCCTGCGCGAGATCTTCGAGTTCCGCTGAGCCGAAAGAAGACCTTATCAGCGCGGGCGCAGAAGGACGTGCTTCTTGCGACCGAAGGAAAGCTTGACGACACCCTCTGCCGTAATGTGACCGGCGCCGATGGTTGCGCGGTCGTCGGTAATGGTTTCGTCATTCACACGGATCGCATTGTTGGCGATTGCGCGGCGCACCTCGCCGTTTGTCGCGGCAAGACCGGCAAGGACCACCGCGTTCAGAACACCGATGCCGGCCTCCATTTGTGCCCGCGGCACCTCGATCGTGGGCAGGCTTTCGGCAAGCGCGCCTTCCTCGAAGGTCTTGCGGGCCGTCTCCGCCGCTTCTTCCGCCGCCGCGCGCCCGTGCAACATGGCCGTCACTTCCGTGGCCAGGATCTTCTTGGCTTCGTTGATCTCAGCACCGCCGAGCTTCTCCAGACGGTCGATCTCGTCCAAAGGCAGCGTGGTGTAGAGCTTCAGGAAGCGGCCGACATCCGCATCCTCCGTATTGCGCCAGTATTGCCAGAAGTCATAAGGGCTTAACATTGCCGGATCCAGCCAGACGGCGCCGCTCTCGGACTTGCCCATCTTGGCGCCGGACGCGGTCGTCAGCAGCGGAGAGGTAAGCGCGAAGAGCGTTGTATCCTCCATGCGCCGGCCGAGATCGATGCCGTTGACGATGTTGCCCCACTGGTCCGACCCGCCCATCTGCAGGCGGCAGCCGTAGCGGCGCTGCAGTTCCACGAAGTCGTAGGCCTGGAGAATCATATAGTTGAATTCCAGGAAGGAAAGCGACTGCTCCCGGTCGAGCCGGAGTTTTACCGACTCGAAGGACAGCATCCGGTTAACCGAGAAGTGGCGGCCGACATCGCGCAGGAAGGTCACGTAATTTAGATCGAGCAGCCAGTCGGCATTGTTGGCCATGACGGCATCGGTCGGGCCATCGCCGAATTTAAGATAGCGGCTGAAGGACTTCTTCATGCCGGCTAGGTTCTGCTCGATGGCTTCAGGGGTAAGCAGCTTGCGCGCTTCGTCCTTGAAAGACGGATCGCCGATCATCCCGGTGCCGCCGCCCATCAGCGCGATCGGCCTGTGCCCAGTCTGCTGGAGCCAGTGGAGCATCATGATTTGAGTGAGATGCCCGACATGGAGACTGGCGGCCGTCGGATCATACCCGATATAGCCTGTCACGGTCTCGCGCAGGAACAGCTCATCCAGGCCCGCCTCGTCGGAGATCTGGTGGATGAAGCCGCGCTCGGACAGGATGCGCAGAAAATCTGACTTGAAATCGGGCATTGCAAAATCCCTTCGCGGGAACGGGCTGGGAAGATGACCGCGCGTTTAGCACCACTCACGCGCCGCGCACAAGCGGACCGCGAGCCAGAGAAGTCCGGGCGCGCATCATAGTCCGTCGATCAAAGGGAAATGATGTAAAAAGAACGCGCTCAACTAGAGGCGCGGCAAATAATCCAAAAGTGGGTTTCCTCAACCAAACCGGTTGGGGAGCGCAACCGCCAAAGGGCAGTCCCGGTCTTGATGCCGGGCTGCCGAAAAGCACGTGTCAGGCGGTGGCCTTGGCCTTTTTCGCGGCGGGCTTTGCGGGAGCCTTTGCTGCGGGCTTTGCAGGAGCTTTTGCTGCTGTCTTCGCGGCAGTTTTCGGCGCGGCCTTTGCGGCGGTTTTCGGCTTGGCTGCTGCCTTTACGGAAGGCTTCGCCTTCTCCGCCGATTTTGCAGGCGCCTTGGCGGCAGCTTTGGCCGGAGTCTTCTTGGCGGCGGGGGCGATTTCCTCGATCGTTGCCGAAGCCACGTTCTTGCGAAGCGATTCAATCGCCTTTACCGCTGAGGCTTTCGCCTTGTAGCCTTCGGAACTGAACATCACCTCGCCATTGTTGGCGCGGAACCGAAAACGCGTTTCGCCTTTCTTGTCTTTATAAAGTTCAAACTTGCTCACTGCTGTATTCCCCCATTGCAGGTGCTGATTCGCCACAGCCGAAGCGTCTCACGCAGCAAGCTGGCTGTCGAGCCGCAGGCGTTGTTTTTAGCATTTAAGGCTATAATTCGCTTAACCGGCGCCCTCATCTCAGGCGCTTTGGACGGGGCTCCGCTAATTCGCCTCTGAGGCGCCGATCGAGATATTCAGAACATTCTTCGATCAGAACATCCGAAGTATTCGAGAAGAAGTGGTTCGTATCGGGAATGATCTTCTGCGTGATCGTTATGCCCTTCTGCGACTGCAGCTTGTCGACAAGCGTCTGAACATCGGCGGCAGGCGCAACCCGGTCGGCCGATCCGTGAATGATGAGCCCGGAGGAAGGGCAAGGGGCGAGGAAGGAGAAATCGTAGATGTTGGGCTGCGGCGCGATGGAGATAAAGCCCTCGATCTCCGGCCGGCGCATGAGAAGCTGCATGCCGATCCAGGCGCCGAAGGAATAACCGGCCACCCAGCAGCTCTTGGAATCGGGGTGCAACGACTGCACCCAATCGAGCGCCGCAGCGGCATCCGAAAGCTCGCCGGAACCGTGATCGAACGCACCCTGGCTGCGCCCGATGCCCCGGAAATTGAAACGCAGCACCGTGAAACTGCGCTGCTGGAACATATAGAAGAGATCGTAGACGATCTTGTTGTTCATCGTGCCGCCGAACTGGGGATGCGGATGCAGGATGAGCGCGATCGGCGCGTTCTTTTCCTTCGACGGCTGGTACCTGCCTTCAAGACGACCGGCTGGACCAGTAAAAATAACCTCGGGCATAATTACTCCACCTAGACCCTCTGCCACACGCCGCACAGCGATTGGGCCACTTCGCGGCAGGCCTTGACGTAAGGCCGATGCCTCCATAGAAGCTAGTTTAGAACTGTTCAAAACTGAGCGGCCTTGTTGCCGCCCGTTGGCAAGCCGGGTAGATAGGACGGCCTGCCTAGGAAATTCAAGGAAATAACGCCTTCGCCGTCACAATTGTGGCAGAAGGTAGCATGGATGAGTATGGCCGGACAGCGCATCTATCTCGATTACAATGCTACGGCGCCGCTCAGCGAGGCTGCTCGGCGCGCGGTGATCGATGCATTTGACGCGGCGAATCCCTCCTCCGTGCATGCTGAAGGCAGGGCGGCGCGGCAGATGGTGGAGGCCGCTCGGCGCGACGTGGCGGCGCTGGTGAATGGAAAGGCGGCGCATGTGGTCTTCACCTCGGGCGCGACCGAGGCGGCGGCCATGCTCCTCTCCCCTGACTGGACCATGGGCCGGGCACCCCTCACTTTCTCGCGGCTCTATGTGAGTGCGACCGACCATCCTTGCGTGCTTTCCGGCGGCCGCTTTGCCGCGGAGAGGGTGGAGAAGATACCGGTAGGATCGGACGGGATCATTGATCTTGGCGCTCTTGAGCGCGCGCTGGCCGCTCATAACGGGACGGAGGGCCTGCCTCTGGTCGCCAGTCATGTGGCGAACAACGAGACCGGCGTGATCCAGCCGATCGAGGAAATCGGTGCGGTGGTGAAGAAGGCGGGTGGAGTCCCGATCTTCGACGCCGTCCAGGCGGCAGGACGCATTCCTCTCGATTTATCGGCAGGATATGCCGACTTCTTCATTCTTTCCTCGCATAAGATCGGCGGGCCGAAGGGCGTGGGCGCGGTTGTGGGCGCGTCCGACCTGATGATGCCCCGCCCCCTGGTGACAGGAGGAGGGCAGGAGAAGGGCCACCGCGCCGGAACGGAAAATGTGGCTGCCATCGCGGGTTTCGGTGCGGCCGCCCGCGAAGCGGCGGCGGCCGTTTCCGCCATGGATGGCGTTTGCGCGAAGCGCAGCCGCATCGAGGCAATGCTTCGGTCTGTGTTGCCTGATGCGGTGATCTACTGCGAAAAGGTGCGGCGCCTGCCCAACACTGTCTTCTTTTCCATTCCGGGCATGAAGGCGGAGACGGCGCAGATTGCCTTCGATCTTGCTGGAATCGCAGTTTCGGCAGGTTCGGCGTGCTCGTCGGGCAAGGTCGGACCGAGCCAGGTGTTGCAAGCGATGGGCTTCGGCGATCAGGCCGGCGCACTTCGTGTTTCGATCGGCGTTCAGACGACGGATGCAGAAATAGAGGCTTTTGCAGAGGCGCTCGAAAAAATTGTTGCGAAACGCAAGATGGCGACCGCAGCAGCTTGAATAATTTGGAGCTTTTTCTGCAAAAGAAAAATGGAGTAAATGGCACATATTTTATGCCGCATGGGTGAATTCGATGGGTGCGCTTCCTAAATAGGGGGCATGCCACAAAGTAGGGTAACTGCCGGACCTTGAATCCGGCGTGATGGAGAGACGCTGATGCCTGCAGTGCAGGAGACGATCGATCAGGTCCGGTTGATCGATGTGGACCAGTACAAATACGGATTCGAGACGCTTATCGAGAGCGACAAGGCCCCAAAGGGCCTCAATGAGGATATCGTCCGGCTGATTTCCGCCAAGAAGGGCGAACCGGAGTGGATGACCGAATGGCGCCTCAACGCGTTTCGCCGCTGGCTCACAATGGAAGAGCCGAGCTGGGCGCGCGTCAGCTATCCGAAGATCGACTTCCAGGACATCCATTATTATGCGGCTCCCAAGACCCAGGCTGGGCCGACCTCGCTGGACGAGGTGGATCCGGAGCTGCTGCGCACCTATGAAAAGCTCGGCATTCCGTTGAAGGAGCAGGAAATCCTGGCGGGCGTGCGAAAGCCGGCCGAGGGCGAGGACGCGAGCGATAACGTCTACGCCTCGGGCCGCGTGGCGGTGGACGCCGTTTTCGATTCCGTCTCGGTGGTGACCACCTTCAAGAAGGAACTCGCGAAGGCGGGCGTCATCTTCTGCTCGATCTCGGAGGCCATCCGCGAGCATCCGGAACTCGTGCGCAAATATCTGGGCTCGGTCGTTCCGCCCACGGACAATTTCTACGCGACGCTCAACTCGGCGGTTTTTACGGACGGTTCCTTCGTCTATGTGCCCAAGGGCGTACGCTGCCCGATGGAGCTTTCCACCTATTTCCGCATCAACGAGAAGAATACGGGCCAGTTCGAGCGCACGCTGATCATCGCCGACGAGGGCGCGTATGTCTCCTATCTGGAGGGCTGCACCGCACCGCAGCGCGACGAGAACCAGCTGCATGCGGCGGTGGTGGAGCTTGTGGCGCTCGACGATGCCGAAATCAAATACTCGACGGTGCAAAACTGGTATCCGGGCGATAAGCAAGGCAAAGGCGGCATCTACAACTTTGTCACCAAACGTGGCGATTGCCGGGGCAAGAACTCCAAGATCTCCTGGACCCAGGTCGAGACCGGCTCGGCCATCACCTGGAAATATCCGTCCTGCCTGCTGCGCGGCGAGGGCTCGCGCGGCGAGTTTTATTCGATCGCGGTCTCAAACGGGCATCAGCAGATCGATTCCGGCACGAAGATGATACATCTCGGCAAGAACACATCGAGCCGCATCATCTCCAAGGGCATTTCGGCGGGTAACTCGAACAACACCTATCGCGGCCAGGTTTCCGTGCACCGCAAGGCGGAGAACGCGCGCAATTTCACGAATTGCGATTCGCTGCTCATCGGCAATGACTGCGGCGCCCACACCGTGCCCTATATCGAGGCGAAGAACTCCACCGCCCAGATCGAGCACGAGGCGACCACGTCGAAGATTTCCGATGATCAGAAGTTTTATGTGATGCAGCGCGGCATCCCCGAGGAGGAGGCGATTGCGCTGATCGTCAATGGTTTCGTGAAGGATGTCATCCAGGAATTGCCGATGGAGTTCGCCGTCGAGGCGCAGAAGCTGATCGGCATTTCGCTTGAAGGTTCGGTCGGCTGAGTGGGCCGCAGACAGTTTGGGATAGGAATTATGCTTGAGATCAAGAACCTGCATGCCCGCATCGCCGAAGACGGCACTGAGATTCTGCGCGGGGTAAACCTCGCGGTGAAACCGGGCGAAGTGGCTGCCATCATGGGCCCGAACGGCTCCGGCAAATCCACGCTTTCCTATGTGCTCGCCGGCCGGGACGACTATGAGGTGACCGAGGGCGACATTCTCTTCAATGGGCAATCCATTCTGGAGATGGACCCGGCCGAGCGCGCCGCCGCGGGCATTTTCCTCGCTTTCCAATATCCGATGGAGATACCGGGCGTGGCCACCATGGAGTTCCTGAAGGTGGCCATGAATGCCCAGCGCAGGGCACGCGGCGAGGAGGAGCTGAAGATCCCCGAGCTTCTGAAGCGCGTGCGCACGGCCGCGCAAGAGCTCGACATGGACATGAACATGCTGAAGCGCCCGCTCAATGTAGGTTTTTCCGGCGGTGAGAAGAAGCGCGCGGAGATCCTGCAGATGAAGCTCCTGGAGCCTTCTCTCTGCGTGCTGGACGAGACCGATTCAGGGCTCGACATCGATGCGCTCAAGATTGTGGCAGAAGGCGTCAACGCGCTGCGCTCGCCCGATCGCGCCATCGTCGTGATCACGCACTATCAGCGCCTGCTCGACTATATCGTGCCCGATTCCGTGCATGTGCTTTATAAGGGCCAGGTTGTGAAGTCCGGTGAAAAGGAACTGGCGCAGGAGCTGGAGAAGAACGGCTATGCCGGGCTGATCGGCGAGGCGGCCTGAGGGCAGAGATGATGAATTTGCAGGTTCAGGTAAGACATACCGCCGCCGAGGAGGCGCTGCTTTCGGCCTTTTCGGAGCGCGCCGCCAGCCTTCCCGGAGACGAGCGGACCGCAGAGAAGCGCGAGCAGGCGGTTGAGATCCTCAAAAAAGGCCTGCCCAACCGTCGGGTGGAAGCCTGGCACTATACGGATCTGCGCCGGCTCCTTTCCACGGTGCCGGCATTCGAGGCGGCTACCCAGTTGGAGCAGCGCGAGCCCCTTCTGCCGGGCTCGGTTGTCCTGCCGGTTCTGAACGGCATTGCCAAGCCGATGCAAGAGCTGAGCGACGTGTCGGTTGCGACGGTGACGAATGAGCTCACCGACGGCAGCCTCGCGGCGCGGCTGGCGCTCGCGGGGACCGACGACGCAATAGGCGCGATCAACGCCGCCTTCGTGACGGATGGTTTCGCGCTCGACATCCCGACCGATGCCGCGCTGGGGCATCCTATCGAGCTCCAGAACGTTCAGGCAGGCGGCCAAGTGCACACGCGTTTCGCAGTGCGCGCGGGCGAGCGCGCCAAGGCGACGATCGTGGAGCGCCAGCTTGGCGATGGCGCGGCGCTGGTCTCCTCCGTAAGTCATCTGGACATGGGCGATGGCGCCGAGGTTGTTTACCTGATCATTCAGGAACAGCCAGACGATGCCCGCCATCTCGGCCAGATTTATGTGAAGATCGGCAAGGACGCGAAGCTGACCCTGTTCGTGATGAACACCGGCGGCAAGCTGGTGCGCCAGGAGCTGCGGATTATCGCGGAAGGCGAGGGCTCGGAGTTCCGCCTGCGCGGCGTCAATCTGCTTGCGGGCGACACGCATTGCGACGTGACAATGATACTCGACCACGCCGCGCCGCACACGGTCTCCACGGAAACCATCCGCAATGTGGTGACGGGTAAGGCGGAAGGCGCGTTCCAGGGGCAGATTCGCGTGGCGCGCGACGCGCAGAAAACCGACGCCAAAATGGCCTGCAATACGCTGCTCCTGTCGGACGAGGGCGGATTTTCCTCCAAGCCCGAGCTTGAGATTTTCGCCGATGACGTGGCCTGCGGCCACGGCGCGACTGTGACGGAAATCGAGCCTGCGCATCTCTTCTACCTCATGGCGCGCGGCATCGACGAGAAAACGGCGCGCGGGCTTCTGGTCAAGGCTTTCGTGGCCGAGGTGATCGAGGAGCTGGAAGACGAGCAGGTCGTCGAAGTGCTCGAAGGCAAGCTCGACGCGTGGTTTGCCGCACACGGGTGAGGCAGACACTCCAACCGCCTTGTTTCGCGCGGCACCTCTTTCCCCTTGAGGGACTGGAAATCGCGGTAGCGAAGCCGAACGGGTGAGGGAGCACTTGCAGCGCTGAACGCTGAAGCGGATCGGATATGGATCAGAAACTCGAAAACAACATTTATGACGTCGAGGCGATCCGCCGGGATTTCCCGATCCTAGCGCGCGAGGTCTACGGCAAACCGCTCGTCTATCTCGACAACGCCGCTTCTGCCCAGAAACCGCAGGCGGTGATCGATGCGGTCACGCAGGCCTATTCCAACGAATATGCCAATGTGCATCGCGGGCTTCACTTCCTCTCCAACGCAGCCACGGACGCCTATGAGAAGGCACGCGAGACGGTAAGGCGGTTCCTTAACGCCGGAAGCGCGGAGGAGATCGTCTTCACGAAATCCGCCACGGAAGCCATCAACACCGTTGCCTATGGCTATGCCATGCCGCGGATCGGGGAGGGCGATGAGATCGTGGTCTCCATCATGGAGCACCATTCCAACATCGTGCCCTGGCATTTTCTGCGCGAACGGCAGGGTGCCAAGCTCGTCTGGGCGCCGGTGGCCGATGACGGCAGCTTTCACATAGAAGAATTCGAGAAATGCCTGACGGAGCGGACGAAGCTGGTCGCCATCACGCATATGTCGAACATGCTGGGTACGGTAACGCCCCTGGCCGAGATCGTACGAACTGCGCATGAGCGGGGCATTCCCGTGCTGGTGGACGGAAGCCAGGGGGCCGTGCACCAGCCGGTCGATGTCAGGGCTCTCGATTGCGATTTCTATATCTGCACCGGGCACAAGCTCTATGGGCCCTCAGGCATCGGCGTTCTCTATGGCAAGCGTGAGAAGCTTCAGGAGATGCGCCCCTTCCAGGGCGGCGGCGAGATGATCGAGGACGTCTCGGTTGACAACGTCACCTACAATGATCCGCCGCATCGCTTCGAGGCCGGCACCCCGCCTATCGTGCAGGCGATCGGGCTTGGAGCCGCGCTCGACTACATGGAGGCGATCGGCCGCGAGAAGATCGCCGCCCACGAGGCGGAAATTTCGAAATATGCGCATGAGCGGCTCGGCCAGATCAATTCGCTGCGCGTTTTCGGCACCGCGCCAGGCAAGGGGGCAATTCTCTCCTTCGAGCTTGCCGGACTCCATGCCCATGACGTGGCGATGGTGATCGACCGCTCCGGTGTTGCCGTACGCGCCGGTACGCATTGTGCCCAGCCGCTGCTCAAGCGTTTCGGCGTGACCTCGACATGCCGCGCCTCATTCGCCATGTATAATACGAAAGCCGAGGTGGATGCCTTGGCCGAGGCGCTCGACAAGGCGCGCAAATTCTTCGGGTGAAAATATGAGCGAAGCCGAAAACAAGCCGGAAACCGGCGAAAGGGAAAAGGCTGCGGACGCAGTATTCACTTCGTCGGCCATTCCGCAGGAAGAATTGGCGCGCATGACGGATGACATCATCGGTGCGCTGAAGACGGTTTATGATCCGGAAATCCCGGCAGACATCTACGAACTCGGCCTGATCTATAAGATCGACATCGAGGACGACCGCTCGGTGAAGATCGATATGACACTGACGGCACCCGGCTGCCCCGTTGCGGGCGAGATGCCCGGCTGGGTGGAAAACGCCGTAAGTGCGGTGGAAGGTGTCGGCAATGTCGAGGTCAGCATGGTGTTCGATCCGCCCTGGACGCCCGACCGCATGTCGGAAGAGGCGCAGGTGGCGCTGGGGTGGTATTGAGGGCGGCGGCGCTTGCAACGTACCGCTTTCCGGACCATTTTAGAATGAGAACCTTCCGCGAGCCTTGAACTCGCCGTGAACGGAGAAACAGATGGGTCGATTTCAGGTGATGACGATGACCGACGCCGCGGCTGCTCGTGTGCGCGAAATCGTCGAGACGCGCGAGGGCGCGCACGGCATCCGCGTGGGCATCAAGAAGGGCGGCTGTGCCGGAATGGAATATACGATCGATCTGGTCACCGAGCCCAACCCGAAGGACGACCATATCGAGCGGGATGGCGTTCATGTTTATGTGGCGCCGGAAGCGGCTCTTTTCTTGCTCGGCACCGAAATGGATTTCGAGGTGACGCGGATCCGGACGGGCTTCGTCTTCAACAATCCCAACCAGAGCTCCGCCTGCGGCTGCGGCGAATCGGTCGAATTGAAGCCTGCCGATCTGAAGGCATTGGCCGAGGCAAGGGAAACAGGCGCGGCCTGAGGCCAGGCTTTTCAAGCTGCTACTACCCCCTCTCTTGCGTTTTCCAAGCGCTTGCTCGGGGCAAGCCCACTCGCAAGTACAGGAAAACGCTTTCTCCCCCGCCAAGGGGGAGATAGGGTGCTTGCGCCCTCGCCGTCAATTGTCTTCGTGGCGGTTGGCAACGAGGGCCATGCCGGCGTTATCTCCCCCCCTGGCGGGGAGAAAGCGATGTCAATAGCTTAGCCAACGGCTAAGTGTTAGAAATCGCAAGAGAGGGGGTGCTAATCAATAGTCCTCCTCACTTCACCCACATGCCTGTCCTCTTGTGCCAGTCGGCGATGGATTCTGCCGGATAGAGATCGAAGGTAACGTCACTTCCCGAATATCCGGCTCAACCCAGTTGGCTTTGTATTTGAGCATGAGGTGCACCCGGCTGGGCGGCACGGGAAGATCCGTATCGATCGCCGAGGCAAAGGGATGCACAAGCTCCGGCCAGGTGGGATCGTAGAGCCACAGGGCCGATCCGCATTCCCGGCAGAACCGGCGCTCGCCGGTGGAAATCTCGCAATGCGGGCGCTCGTCGTCCTCGATCTCAGCCCGGTAGAGCCCCAGATGCTTCTCCCCCTCGATTGCAAGGGTCGAGGAATCCGCTCCAAGATTGATTGCAAAACCCCCGCCGCCCTGCTGCTTGCGACAGATTGAGCAATAGCACAGCTGATAGGGGGCCGGCGTGTGGCTTTGCACCGAGAATTCACTGCGCCGCATCGGCACGAGCCTTTCAGAAGCATGGGCATGGCTGGACTCCGGACAAGCACGACGGCCTAAGCTAAGAGCCTAGACGGGATCTGTCAGCAGAATCGCAGCCAGCTCCTGACAAGGATGGCGGAAGCTGCCATGGTGCTCCGATGACCGAAGACGATATCCGTGATCTTTTCGCAGGCCTTGGCCCGGTCAGCATCCGGCGCATGTTCGGCGGCAAGGGCATCTATTATGACGGCTTGATTATCGCTGTGGAACTTCGCGGCGAACTGATGCTGAAGGGCGACGAACTGAGCGCGCCTGACCTCGAAACCGCGGGGGCGCGGCAATGGACCTATGTCGGCTCGCGGCACGGAAAGACGGTCTCAATGCCGTACTGGTCGGTACCCGACGGCGCGTTTGACGATCCTGACGAATTTACCGCGTGGGCGCGCAGGGCTTACGAGGCAGCGCTGCGGGCGCAGAAGTAGCGGTTCCGGCCGATGGCAGGACTCAAACCTTGCCCGGCACCTTCATGAAATCAGGGATGTCGTCGCCGAAGCCGACCAGCGTCTCCGTTTCGCGCTCGGGCCGTTCCCGACGGCGCCCGCGCTGCTCTTCATTGGTGCTGCGGATCATGTCCTTGCGCTCACGCCTGCGGTCTTCCCGCCTGGGGGCCGGTTTCTCGGAAGGACTGACGGCCTCTTCGACAGGCTCCTCCGCTCGCCGGCTTTTCCCTTGGTCGCGCTTTTTTCCGCCGCGTTCGGCGCGGCCGCCGCGCCGGGGCTTTTCATCCGCTTCGTCCTCGACGGTGAGGGTGGAAAGATCACCGTCGAGCCACTCGATGTCCTGGCCGATCAGCTTCTCTATTCCATCGACATATTTCCGGTCCGCGCGGGTGACGATGGTAAACGCTTTGCCTGAACGGCCGGCGCGGCCGGTGCGGCCGATGCGGTGCACATAGTCTTCCGAGTGGGTGGGTACGTCAAAATTGAAGACGTGGCTCACATCAGGGATATCGAGGCCGCGCGCGGCAACGTCGGAAGCGACGAGGAGCTTGAGCTTACCTTTGCGGAAGTTCTCCAGCATCATCATGCGCGCGCGCTGGTCCATATCGCCGTGCAGCGCACCGGCGTCGAATTCGTGGCGGACCAGCGAGCGGAAGAGGGTGGCCACTTCCGTCTTTCGATTGCAGAAAATGATCGCGTTCTTAAGCTCGTCGCCTTCGGCGCGGATCAAATCGCGCAGCTTTTCCCGCTTTGCCCAGGGCTTCGAGCCGGATTTCACCAGGCGCTGGGTGATATTGACCGCGGTCGAAGCGGGTTTTGACACCTCGACGCGCACCGGCCCCTGGAGGAACTGTTCGGTTAGCTTGGTAATCTCGGGCGGCATCGTGGCCGAGAAAAACAACGTCTGCCGCGTGAAGGGGATGAGCTTGCAGATCCGCTCGATATCCGGGATGAAGCCCATGTCGAGCATGCGGTCGGCTTCGTCGATGACAAGGATCTCCACCCCCGTCAGAAGCAGCTTGCCGCGCTCGTGATGATCAAGCAGGCGCCCTGGGGTGGCGATGAGCACGTCGGCACCGCGTTCCAGCTTCTTTTCCTGCTCGTCGAATGAGACGCCGCCAATGAGCAGCGCGATGTTCAGCCGGTGGTTCTTGCCGTATTTGACAAAATTCTCCTCCACCTGGGCGGCGAGCTCTCGCGTCGGCTCCAGGATCAGCGTGCGCGGCATGCGCGCGCGGGCCCTGCCGCGCTCCAGCCGCGTGAGCATGGGCAGGACAAAGGAGGCGGTCTTGCCCGTACCGGTCTGGGCGATGCCCAGAACATCCTTGCCCTGGAGGGCATGGGGAATGGCGCCTGCCTGGATGGGCGTGGGCACCGTGTATCCAGCATCTCCGACAGCGGCCAAAACCTTGGGCGAAAGGCCTAGGTCGGAGAACGTCACGGTTTCCTGGGCGGTTTCCTGTAAATCTGACACGTGATGAATGTCTTTGCTATGCTTAGCGTCGCGGCGCGCAGTTTTCCGGCCGTCATGACCTGTGATCGGGGCCTAAGGTGTGGTGCGGCCGATGTCAACAACAAGTATTGCACCGCAGGCGCTGTTTTTCGCCGCGTCCCTTCATACGGCAAGAATTGGCTAGTAGCGGAATTGTTCCGACAGGATGCGCTCATTCCACGAATGGCTGGCATCGAAAAGGATCGTCGCGGTCATATCAAGGGATTCTTGCACCGTTACCTTACGCACGGACTTGATTTCCGTATGATCGGCCACTGCGTTGACCGGCCGCTTTTCGGGTTCAAGTATTGTGAGCTCCACATTCGACTTGTTGGGCAGAAGCGCCCCCCGCCAACGTCTCGGGCGAAACGGGCTCACGGGCGTCAGGGCCAGAAGAGGCGCATCGAGCGGCAGGATCGGGCCATGCGCCGAGAGATTATAGGCTGTCGAACCCGCCGGGGTCGCAACCATGATCCCGTCACAGATAAGCTCCTCCAGCCGCACGTTTCCATCGATGGCGATGCGGATCTTTGCAGCCTGATAGGATTGACGCAGAAGCGATACCTCATTGATGGCAAGAGCCCGGAAAATCTCCCCGTTCTGATCGATCGCCGTCATTTCCAGCGGGCGAACGGTTTCCGCGATGGCCTCGGCGATGCGTTCATGCAGGCCATCTTCACGGTACTCGTTCATAAGGAAACCGACCGTGCCGCGGTTCATGCCATAGATCTTCTTGCCGGTGCCCATGGTCTCGCGCAATGTCTTCAACATGAAGCCATCACCGCCAAGCGCGACAATCACATCGGCGTCCTCCGGCCTCTCCTGCCCATAAAGGGCGGAAAGCGTCGCGGCGGCCGTGGTCGCGTCTTCAGTCTCGGCCGAAACGAAGGCAAGGGCTAGCGAGGAGAGCTTGTTCATCCAAGTTCGCGTCCCGTTCTGGGGCATGGCCCACGGGTGGTAGCACGCTCACGAGGCGGTGCAAAGCGGCTGAGAGATGAGCTTTTGGTGAGCGCGCAGGGATTCGAACCCTGGACCTACTGATTAAAAGTCAGTTGCTCTACCGGCTGAGCTACGCGCTCGCACGTGGCAGGAAATGCCGCCCGCGAATTGCGGCGGAACATAGTGGGGCCTCTGCGGCCGGTCAACCGGAAAAGCCGCGATGTTTGTAACAATAAAAGCCCAAGGCGCGCCCTCGGGAACGGGGGCCTGCCTGCGGCGCAATGCCACGAGATGGTGATTGGAGCTTGGCCGGCCATCCCGCTATATCGTGGCGACCAAAGAGGTTGAGCGGATGGCGATCGATATCGGCTATACCAGCGCGTTTGCGGCGGGAGCGCTTTCGTTCCTGTCGCCATGCGTGCTGCCGCTCGTGCCGCCATATCTGTGCTATATGGCGGGCGTGACGGTGGAGGATTTTCGCCGGCCGGAAGGTGCCGCGGCGGCCAGATTGCCGCTTTTGGCAGCGGCACTCACCTTCGTGCTCGGTTTTTCAACCGTGTTCGTCGCGCTTGGCGCCGGCGCCTCCACCATCGGAGGATTTTTGCGCGCATGGCAACAGGAACTCGCCATTGCCGCGGGGATCGTGATCATCCTCATGGGGCTCAACTTCCTGGGAATCCTCCGGATACCGCTCCTTTCGCGGGAAGCACGGCTTCACATGGAAGCAAAGCCGGCCAATATCGGCGCCGCCTATCTCATGGGGCTTGCCTTCGCCTTCGGCTGGACGCCCTGCATCGGGCCGGTGCTCGGGCCGATCCTCACGCTCGCCGGCGGAAGGGAAACCGTGGGAGAGGGGGCCTTGATGCTCGCCGTCTACTCCGCCGGGCTCGGCATTCCCTTCATCGTGGCGGCTTTGTTCTCGGACGCCTTCATGCGCTTTTTGCAACGGTTCCGCATGCATCTTGGCAGGGTGGAAAAGGCGATCGGAGGCCTCCTGGTGCTTGCCGGCGTTCTGTTCCTCACCGGCGGCATGCAGAACATGGCCTTCTGGTTGCTCGAAACTTTCCCGACGCTCGGAACGCTCGGCTGAAGCCATTTTGCGCCGGGCGCGGTGGAGTGATAGAGATCGCTTCCAATTGCCGATTCAACGGATATCTCGCATGACCAACCGCGCCTGTCTCGCCGTCATCCTCGCCGCTGGCGAGGGAACCCGCATGAAGAGCACGCTTCCCAAGGTGCTGCACAAGATCGGCGGACTGGAAATGGTGGGCCATGTCATGGCCGCCGCATCCTCCGCTGGCGCGGACGCGCTGGCGCTGGTCGTGGGCAATGGCGCGGAGCAGGTGCGCGCGTTTGCTGAAAAGCAAACCGCCGACCGTCGGGATATATTTGTCCAAGAGGAGCGGCTTGGCACCGCCCATGCGGTTCTCGCCGCGCGAGAGGCGATTTCCCGTGGCTATGACGACGTGCTCGTCGTTTTTGGCGACCACCCGCTGCTTGATCCAAAGGTTCTCCTCAGCGCGCGTGAAAAGCTCGCCGAAAACGCGGCGGTGGCCGTGCTCGGCTTCCGCCCGCCGGTTCCGACCGGCTACGGACGCCTGATCGAGAAGGAAGGGCGGCTCGTCGCAATCCGCGAGGAGAAGGACTGCTCCGAAGAGGAGAGGAAGATCACCTTCTGCAATAGCGGTGTGATGGCGATTGCCGGCAAGCATGCGCTCGCCCTGATCGACCAGGTAAAGAACGAGAACGCCAAGGGCGAATATTATCTCACCGATATCGTTGAGATCGCCAACCGCCAAGGCCTGCTCGTGGTGGCGAGCGAGGCCGGGAGGGAAAGCGCAGTTGGCATCAACAACCGCGCGGAACTTGCCGAAGCAGAGGCCGTCTGGCAGCAGAAAAGGCGGCGGGAACTCATGCTTTCAGGTGTTACCCTGATCGCGCCAGAGACGGTCTTCCTTTCCTACGATACGCAGATCGGCCCGGATACGGTGATTGAGCCGAATGTCTGGTTCGGGCCGGGAGTCCGGATCGCATCTGGCGCGCATATCCACGCCTTCTCGCATATCGAGGAAGCCGTGGTGGAAACCGGCGCCACGGTTGGCCCCTTTGCACGGTTGCGGCCTGGTGCGCAGGTTCAGGAAAAGGCAAAGATCGGCAATTTCTGCGAGATCAAGAACGCGCGTATCGAGCCGGGCGCTAAAGTGCCGCATCTTTCCTATATCGGCGACGCCACGGTGGGCGCGGGCGCCAATATCGGCGCGGGCACCATCACCTGCAACTACGATGGCTTCTTGAAACACCATACGGAAATTGGAGCTGGTGCCTTCATTGGCACCAATTCCGCGCTGGTGGCGCCGGTCACGATCGGCGCAGGCGCCTATGTTGCCTCCGGCAGCGTGCTGACGGAAGACGTGCCAGCCGATGCGCTTGCCTTCGGGCGCGCGCGGCAGGCGACCTACGAAGGACGCGGGAAAGTGCTGCGCGATAAGCTAGCCGAAGAGAAGGCGAAAAAGTCGGGCGGTTGAAGCGGTTTTTCCTGCCTTGCAAAAAGGTGGCTCGACCGGCGCCCGGTTCCAATCGCAACCGTGGTGGAGCACGGTGTTCACCGGCAAAAGGCTTGACGTTCGTCGGCTCTTGCGCCACCACCTGCGCCCCAACAGAGCATGGAACAAGGAGAACCGCTGATGACGATCGCCTTCACCTTCCCGGGGCAGGGAAGCCAGGCCGTCGGGATGGGCCGCGACCTGGCGGAGGCATTTCCCGAGGCGCGCGACGTCTTTCAGGAAGTGGACGAGGCGCTCGGGCAGTCGCTTTCCAAGCTGATGTGGGAAGGACCGGAGGAGGAATTGACGCTGACCGCGAATGCGCAGCCGGCGCTGATGGCGGTGTCCCTGGCGGCTATCCGCGTGATGGAAAAGGCCGGGCTCCCGCTCAAGGACAAAGTGGCGTATGTGGCCGGCCATTCGCTGGGGGAATATTCGGCGCTTGCCGCTGCAGGCACCTTTTCTCTCCTCGACACGGCGCGGCTCCTGCGCATCCGCGGCAATGCCATGCAGGCCGCCGTGCCGGTGGGCGAGGGCGCGATGGCGGCCATTATCGGCCTGGAGACGGCCGACGTGGAAGATGTTTGCCTGCAAGCCGCCAGTGGGAGCGTATGCCAGATCGCCAATGACAATGGCGGCGGGCAGCTCGTCATTTCCGGCGCGAAAGCGGCGGTGGAGGAGGCCGCGCGGCTTGCCGGCGAGCGGGGCGCGAAGCGCGCGATCATGCTGCCTGTTTCGGCTCCCTTCCACTCCGCGCTGATGGAGCCCGCTGCCGTGCGCATGCGCGATGCGCTGGCCGAGGTGGAGAAGCATGCGCCTTCAGTGCCGGTCATCGCCAATGTTACCGTCAGCCCCCTGACTGACCCTCAGGAGATCGCGGAGCGGCTGGTTGAACAGGTGACGGGACGTGTACGCTGGCGCGAGACGGTGGAATGGTTCGCTCAAAACGGCGTGGATACGTTATACGAAATCGGTTCCGGCAAGGTGTTGACGGGCTTGGCACGCCGCATCAACCGTGATCTCAACGCATTAGCAGTGAATACACCGGCAGACATCGAAGCAACGCTGAAAGCGCTTCTTTGATTCGAGTTCAGAAAGGGACGCCATGTTTGATCTCAATGGCCGCAAGGCTCTCGTCACGGGAGCAACCGGGGGCATCGGCGAGGCGATCGCCAGGGCGCTTCACAAGCAGGGCGCGATTGTGGGCCTGCACGGGACGCGGGTGGAAAAACTCGAAGCGCTTGCAGGCGAACTTGGTGAAAGGGCAAAGATATTTGCCGCGAATCTTTCGGACCGCGATGACGTGAAAACTTTCGCCGAGCGAGCCGAATCAGAGCTCGAAGGGATCGATATCCTCGTCAACAATGCAGGGATCACCCGCGACGGGCTTTTCGTGCGCATGAGCGACGAGGACTGGGACGCGGTGATCGAAACCAATCTGACTGCCGCCTTCAGGCTCACCCGCGCGCTGACGCATCCCATGATGCGCCGCCGCTGGGGCCGCATCATCAACATTTCCTCCGTGGTGGGCGTGGCCGGCAATCCAGGGCAGGCGAATTATTGCGCTTCCAAGGCCGGTCTCATCGGGTTTTCCAAGTCGCTCGCCCAGGAGGTCGCCAGCCGCAACATCACGGTCAATTGCGTGGCGCCGGGTTTCATTGAGACGGCGATGACGGACAAGCTGAACGAGAAGCAGCGCGAATCCATCATGGGCGCCATTCCCATGAGGCGCATGGGCTCAGGAGAGGAGATTGCCACGGCTGTGGTCTATCTTGCCTCCGAGGAGGCAGCCTATGTTACCGGCCAGACCATTCACGTGAATGGCGGGATGCTGATGGTCTAAGAGTGTGTGGCGGGCTTTGCCGCAGCGCAAATTCCGTGTTATGGCCGCGCCCGAGTGAGGCAGGATTCGCTGCAAGGTCGGCAAAAGAAAGCTTGGAAAGCCGCTGAACCAGCCATCTTTTCAGCTTGATTAGCGTGAAACCTGCCGCTAACGAAGACCGGAAATTCATGAAGTCGAGGGTTCACAGATGAGTGATACTGCAGAGCGCGTCAAGAAGATCGTTGTTGAGCATCTTGGCGTAGACGCCGACAAGGTGACCGAACAGGCCAGCTTTATCGACGATCTGGGCGCGGACAGCCTCGACACCGTTGAACTGGTAATGGCCTTCGAGGAAGAATTCGGTGTCGAGATCCCCGACGACGCGGCCGAGACGATCCTCACAGTCGGCGACGCTGTGAAGTACATCGAAAAGGCCACAGCCTGAGGCCCAGGCCTTCTGCGCAGCAAGGACTTGAGGCAATTCAGAAGATGAGACGCGTCGTCGTCACCGGCGTAGGACTTCTTTCGCCGCTCGGGCTCGGCGCGGAGCACAGCTGGAACAAGCTGCTTGCCGGCGCGAGCGGGGCGAAGCGCATCGACACATTCGAGGTCGATGATCTGCCCTGCAAGATCGCCAATACGATCCCCCGCGAAGGCGAGGGCGCATTTAATCCCCAGGCTTTCCTGGAGCCGCGCGAGCTGCGCAAGATCGCAGACTTCGTGGCCTACGGAATCGCGGCTGCCGATCAGGCGCTTGCCGATTCGGGCTGGCAGCCGAAGACCGAGGAAGAACGCTGCGCGACCGGCGTTCTCATCGGCTCCGGGATCGGCGGCATCGACGGGATCGCCGAGAACGCGCTGCTTATGCAGGAGCGCGGCCCGCGGCGCATTAGCCCGTTCTTCATCCCCGGCAACATCATCAATATGGTCTCCGGTCAGGTGTCGATCCGGCATGGGCTGAAAGGCCCCAATCACGCTGTCGTCACCGCCTGTTCGACCGGCGCGCACGCCATTGGCGATGCCTCGCGGCTGATCATGTTCGGTGATGCGGATGTCATGCTGGCGGGCGGCGCGGAATCGCCGGTAACGCGGCTTTCGATTGCCGGCTTTTCTGCCTGCAAGGCACTCTCCACGAGCTTCAACGATACGCCGGAGAAGGCTTCCCGGCCTTATGACCGTGACCGGGACGGATTCGTCATGGGCGAGGGGGCCGGCGTGGTGGTGCTCGAGGAACTGGAGCATGCCAAGGCGCGCGGGGCCAGGATCTATGCCGAGGTGGTCGGCTATGGCCTTTCCGGCGATGCCTATCATATTACTGCGCCGTCGGAAGACGGCGACGGAGCGTTCCGCTGCATGGCGGCGGCGGTGAAGCGCGCCGGGCTGACCCCGGCCGAGATCGACTATATCAACGCGCACGGCACCTCCACCATGGCCGATACGATTGAGCTCAAGGCGGTGGAGCGGCTGGTCGGGGATGCCGCCAGCAGGATCTCCATGTCGTCCACCAAATCCTCGATCGGCCATCTTTTGGGCGCAGCCGGCGCGGCGGAAGCGATCTTCTCGATCCTCGCCATCCGGGACAATGTGGCCCCGCCGACGATCAATCTCGACAACCCCGAGGTCGAGACACCGATCGACCTTGTTCCGAACGAGCCGCGCAAGCGCCAGATCGATGTGGCGCTTTCAAACTCATTCGGCTTCGGGGGCACGAATGCGTCCCTGGTCTTCCGGCGATACCAAGCCTGACCTTTCGGCTTAGATGCCGGAAAAATGACGCTATTCTGCTGCAAATCGTGTAGATGATTCTGCAAACGAGAACATGTTGCTCGGTAGGGAGATCCGCCTGACGTGACTGACAGGAACGACCAGCCGTCGAGGACTTTCGTATTCAGTTCGGGCCGCGAGGCACTTCGCCCTGAGGCTGCCACGCCGCCGCCGCCGAAGCGTTCACGGCAGTCCCGTAACCAGTTTATCGTCTTCCTGAATTTCGTCGTCTCTTCCATCGTTTTCGTGCTGGTGGTCGCCGGCATCGCCTTTTACTTCGGCAAAAGCGCGTTCGAGGGGCCGGGACCTTCCACCACGACGCAGACCGTTTTGATCAAGCCCAATACGGGCGTGCGGGAGATCGCAAGCATTCTGGAGAGCGAAGGCCTCATCAGCGATGCGCGGATCTTCATGATCGGGCTCAGGGTCCACGGCGCCGATAGCAAGCTCAAGGCAGGCGAATACGAGATCAAGGCTGGCGCTTCCATGCAGGACATCATGGAGCTCCTGGAGAGCGGCAAGTCGGTTCTCTATTCGCTGACCATTCCCGAAGGGCTTACGGTGGCGCAGGTCTTCGAGCGCATCGCCAAGACCGAAGAACTTTCAGGCGAGTTGCCGGAAGAGCTGCCACCTGAAGGAAGCCTTGCCGCCGATACCCTGCGCTTCACCCGCGGGCTTTCCCGCAAAGAGGTTGTCGAACGGCTGAAAGCGCAGCAAGAGGAACTGGTGCAAAGCATTTGGGAGCGGCGATCCGAGGATCTCCCCATCGAGGATATCAACGCGTTCCTGACGCTAGCCTCGATCGTGGAGAAGGAGACCGGACGCTCGGACGAACGCTCGCGCGTGGCCGCCGTTTTCCTCAACAGGCTGAAGCGGGGCATGAGGCTCCAGTCAGACCCCACTGTGATCTATGGTATCTTCGGCGGCGAAGGAAAGCCGGCGGACAGGCCGATCTACCGGTCCGATCTCGACAAGATGACGCCCTATAACACCTATCTGGTGAAAGGGCTGCCGCCGACGCCCATCGCCAATCCGGGGCGGGCGGCGCTGGAGGCTGTGGCCAATCCGTCGCGGACCGAGGAACTCTACTTCGTGGCCGATGGCAATGGTGGTCATGTCTTTGCTTCCTCGCTTGATGAGCACAACGAAAACGTAGCCCGCTGGCGCAAAATCGAGCGCGAGAGAGCCGCCGCCGCAGAGAAGGCCGCATCTGAGGTGCAGCCCGCGGCAGCGGAAGGCAGCGAAGTGGGCGAAAACTGACGAACGCCTTCGGGCGGAGCAGCGGGCGGCGGGAATGACGATACAGAGTATGACGGGCTTTGCCCGTGCCTCCCTGGCGGATGAGATTATGTCCGTGAATTGGGAATTGCGCTCGGTGAACGGCAGAGGGCTGGAGCCGAAGCTGCGGCTGCCGACGGGACTTGAGCGCCTGGAGCAGCCGGCCAAGGCCCGCATCGCGAAGCGCTTCTCGCGCGGCAATATCCAGGCCAATCTTTTCATCACGCGCGGTACCGCGCCGCGCCGGCCGGTGGTGGACGAGGAGTTCCTGGCGGAACTCGCGCGCCTGTCACGGCACCTCGTTGAGGAATATGGGGTCGCCCCTGCGCGGGCGGATGGTCTTCTGGCTTTGCGTGGGGTGATGGATCTGCCGGACACGGTTCTGGATGACGAGACAGGCGAGCGGCTGGATGCACTGGCGCTTTCAGCGCTCGACCAGGCACTGGACGAACTTGACGCCGCACGGCGCGAAGAAGGATCCTCGCTCAGGGTAGTGCTTCTCGACCACATCGCCGCCATAGAGGCGCTGACGCTCAAGGCGGAGGCGGACCCTTCGCGCGAGCCGGTGAGTATTCGCCAGCGCCTGCAGGAGCAGATCAAGCTTCTGCTTGATGCGGCACCGGCGCTCGATGAGGGGCGGCTGCTTCAGGAAGCCGCCTTCCTGGCGACAAAGGCCGATATTCGCGAGGAGATCGACAGGCTGAAAACGCATATCGCGGCCGCGCGAGCACTCATCGAGGCGGGGGGACCGGTGGGGCGCAAGCTCGATTTCCTTGCGCAGGAATTCAACCGCGAATCGAATACACTCTGCTCCAAGTCAAACGCCTCTTCCGTCACGGCGATCGGCCTTGAATTGAAGGCTGTCGTCGATCAGTTTCGGGAGCAGGTGCAGAATTTGGAGTAGCAATGGAATCCGCCTCGCCATCCGCCACGATCCGCCGCAGGGGAGTGATGCTGGTTCTCTCCTCGCCTTCGGGTGCCGGCAAATCCACCATTGCAAGGAGTCTGCTCGAGAACGATCACGAGTTCGAGCTGTCGGTGAGTGTCACCACGCGCCCGCGCCGCCCCAGCGAGATCGAGGGTGTGCATTATCATTTCAAGACGCAGCGCGATTTTGAGATGATGCGCGAAGGCGGCGATCTGCTCGAATGGGCCGAGGTGCATGGCAACTGCTACGGCACGCCCCGCGGCCCAGTCGAACGGGCGATCGCGGGCGGACGCGACATGCTCTTCGACATCGACTGGCAGGGGGCCGCGCAGTTGCGCGAAAAAATGCCGGACGACATCGTTTCAGTCTTCATCCTGCCGCCGACCATGAAGGAATTGCTGGCGCGCCTCACAAGGCGGGCGGAGGATACGCCCGAGATCATCGAGCGGCGCCTAAGGAACGCCCATCACGAGATCGAGCAGTGGCGAGACTACGATTATGTCGTCATAAACGACGATCTGGACCGCGCCTTTGCATCCGTCCGCGCGATCGTGTCGGCGGAGCGTCTACGGCGCGAGCGGCGGCCGGGACTTGAGGATTTCGTGGCGGAGCTTTTGGCGGAGAAACCGGAATAGGATTGCCGGATCTTCCTGTTCGCCTCTCTTCCTCGATCGCTGGTGACGGGTTCAGGTTCAGGCATGGATCCTCGGGCTTGACCCGAGGATCCATGCCTGAATGCTGAAGAAGGTCGGGCGATAAAATTTCAGAGCTATCCACGGGCTGGGCTTTTCGCCATAGGCCGCGCTGCACTTCATATCTCCCGTGCCAGCCGCACGAATTCCTCCACCGAGAGGGTCTCGGCGCGGCGGGTACCATCGATGCCCGCTTTTTCCAGCAGCGCTTCACCGCCGACGGATCGAAGGCTCTGGCGCAGCATTTTTCGCCGCTGCCCGAAGGCGGCTTCGGTCGTTCGCGCCAGCCGGCCAACCTCGACGGTCAGGGGATCTGCCCGCGGGACGATCTGGACGACGGAAGAAATTACTTTGGGAGGTGGTGTGAAGGCCTGCGGCGGCACATCAAAGGCGATCCTGGCTTCGGTCCGCCAGCCAGCCAGAACCCCGAGACGCCCATAGTGGCGGCTTCCGGGCTTCGCGACGATCCGCTCGGCGACTTCCCGCTGGAACATGAGCGTCATCGATTCGTAGAAGGGCGGCCAAGTCTGCGGTGTCAGCCAGCGGATAAGAAGCTCGGTTCCGATATTGTAGGGAAGATTGGCGACGATTTTTACGTCGCCCGAATTTCCCGCGAGCGCGGCGAAATCCGCTTTCATGGCGTCGCCGGCGACGATCTCAAGGCGACCGGGATAATGCGCGGCGATCTCCTCAAGGGCCGCGATGCATCTCTCGTCGCGCTCGATCGCCACAACGCGCCTTGCTCCTTCCATCAGGAGCGCACGCGTGAGGCCACCTGGGCCGGGGCCCACCTCCAGCACGGTGGCATTGTCCAGCCCGCCGGCGGTGCGGGCGATGCGGCGCGTGAGGTTGAGGTCGAGAAGAAAATTCTGGCCCAAGGCCTTTCTGGCGAAAAGACCATGCCGCTCGATGACATCCCGCAGCGGCGGCAGACCGTCCATGCTCATGCGTTGTGCTTCGCAGTGTTGTCGGCGAGGAGGCGCGCAAGGCGGATTGCCGCGATCAGGCTATCGGGCTTCGCGACACCCCGGCCCGCAATGTCGAAGGCGGTGCCGTGATCCGGCGAGGTGCGGATGAAAGGCAGCCCCAGCGTGACATTCACGGTCTCGTCAAAGCCGATGGTCTTCACCGGAATCAGCGCCTGATCATGATACATGCAGAGCGCAGCATCGTAAGTTCGCCGCGCGGCGGCGTGGAACATCGTATCTGCCGGCAATGGTCCGAATGCATCGATGCCCTTCGCACGCAAGGCTTCGATGGCCGGCGCTATGATGTCGGCATCTTCCCGCCCCATGGAGCCACCTTCGCCCGCATGAGGGTTGAGTCCGGAAACGGCCAGGCGCGGGGCGCGAACGGCAAAACGCTCTGCCAGGTCCCGCGCGACAATCTCGCCCGTTTTTTCAATCAGATCGGCCGTCAGGCTCGCGGGGACGTCCGCGAGGGGTTGGTGCACCGTTATCGGCACGGTCCGCAGTTCCGGTCCCGCGAGCATCATTACAGGCCTGGATTTTTCGTCCGTGATCTTCTCGGCAAGGTAGCCCAAGAACTCCGTATGGCCCGGGAACCCGAAACCTGCGTCATAGAGGGGCTTCTTGGCGATTGGGCAGGTTACGACGCCCGCAGCACGGCCCGATAGCGCATCTTCGACCGCGCGGCTGATTGCCTCGATCACACCCGCCGCATTGGCGGGGAGGGGGTGCCCCGGCAAGTCATCGAGACTGTTTTCGAGCGGCACGACGGGGAGGGCACGACCAAAATGCGCCGCCGCGGTTTCCGGCTCGGCCTCCACGATAGAAACATCAAGCTTCAGCAGGCGGATGCGGGCGGAAAGGAGCGCTGGATCGCCCAGCACGTAAAAGGGCGCCAACTCTTCCTCGTTCCGCTTAAGCCAAGCCTGGAGGAGGATTTCCGGGCCGATCCCCGAAGGATCACCAATGGTCAGCGCGAGTGAGGACATGGAAAATCACACTGACCTTGGTAAGCGGCATGATTGATGCGTGCCTGTCTCAGCGGCGGACTATTCGAGCCTTTTTGCGCAGCTCCGCCATATACTCCTTCGCGGCATCTTCGAAGGACCCGTCCCCTGCTTGCTGGCTCTGGAAGACCATCCGGGCAACGTGATCGTCCGAAACTTCGCGCGCGCTGCAGATGCCGATGAATTCGACGCCGCGCTCCGTCTCGCGTATCGGCGTGGCATTGCCTGGCCGCGTATTGGAAATCTGATCCTTCCACTCCGGCGGGAGTTCCGGGGCCAAGACCCGACCCATATCACGCACCGTGACGTCGATCAGGCCCTTGGCGAACTGAACCGTATTCGCGCAGCCGTTGAAGCGGTCGCGCATCGCCTGGGCCTCTCGCTTGCGCTTGGTCAAAAGCTGCCCGCGCTGCGCGGCTGGCACAACGAAGATGACCTGCTGCAGCATGTATTCGGTCGCTGTCGGCTTCTGCCCGCCCTGCTGCAGCATCTTTTGAACCACATCCTGCTCGGAAAGGATGGTGCCGGAGCGGGAGCGGCTCTGCATTACGCGGCCCCAGCCGATCTGTGTGCGAATGAATTCCTTGAAATGTTCCTTCCCGACGCCAGCCTGACCCAGAATTTGGTCGAGCTGAGCCACGGTCATGTTGTTGGATCCCGCGAAATTCCGGTAGGACTCATCGACCATTGCCTGAGTGATATTCACACCGGAGCGCGCCATCTCTTGCTGGCGCAGCGTCTGATCGATCATCTCCTCCGCCGCGAGCTCGTTGACGTTGCCCTTGCGCTGCATAAGCCTGAGCAGCGCTGCCCGGCGCTCGATATCAAAGCTCGTGATCGGCCGGTCGTTAACGACGTAGCGGATTTCCGTGGCATCAACAGGGAGAATGGTGGCCGCGCCTATGCCAAGCGCGAGCACCGCCGCCAGCGCAACCATTGCTGTGGATCGGCATATGCTCCGCACAGACATGTTCCATTCTCCTTCACATCATATGAAATTCAGCAATTGTGAATTTAGCATCGCTTTCTTGATAGGCGAAACTATGACGCTGTCACAATGCCTATTGCTGAACGAAAGCGTTCGAGGAACTGCCGAAATCACCCAAAGTGCGCAATGAAATATTGAAGCCAAAGCTGTTTTCGCGTTCGCCGCTACTGATATTGCGCTCTTGCGAGAATGTCATCAGATAGGTGAAGCATTCGTCGTCATAGGCGAAGCCGAAGGAATTTTTCACGAGCGTGCTGCTCTCAAGATCGTAGGTTCCCGATGCGAAGCCACGCCAGTTCTCATGGAAGCGAATCGAGGTCGAGGCGGTTACTTCCCGCCGGTCTTCCGCAAAACCGTAGCCCGGCTGCGCATCGATAAAGGCGTATTGCACACCCGCCGTAACCGCGCCCACCGTGCCGGCTGCACGCACGTCCGCGCGCCTCAGCTCGAAGCTCCGCTCGTCCAGCCTTGCGCCGGTCGAGAAGGAAATCCCGTTCGGCAACGTTACTCCGATCAGTCCCACATAGTCGGAAACGTCCGTCTCGAGACCGGAATAGGCGCCGACATTTACAAGGTCGGGTGATGCGTAGGGATTATCCCCCGCCAAATGATAGGATTGGCCGAAAAGGCCATGCGCGGTCCAGCCGTTACCGAAGCTCCCCGAGTAGCGGAAGCCGACATTCGCGCGCGTACCACCCTCCATGCGATCATAGCCGGAAAATTTGTCGCGCTCGAAAAGCGTTGTGGCGTCGAAGACGAGCGACTGCGCATCCTCATTGGGGATGCCGAGCCTATCGCGATAGGGCTCATCCGGCCGTGCGAAGAGCTGCACCATCGGTTCGATGATGTGCGCCGAACCGGCCGCCGCAAATAGAATGGGCCAACGCGCCTCTAGGCCCGCCGTCGCCATAGAGCGGTAATAGGCGGACTGGATGTCAGCTTCGGCATTTACATTGGGATCGCGTGCGAAACTCTGGATCCGCTCGGCGGCATCCTGCGAATAATCCGTGAAAATCGAATCGCCGCGCGCGTGCAGGATCGGGGTAAGGACGAGGCCGGCGCTGGTGATGAAGGAACGCCGCCACTCCGCCTCTGTGGTCAGGCGGCCGGAATCGCCTTGAAGACCCTGCAGCTTACTGCTTCCGTCGCCCATCGTGTACATGCCCTCTTCGCGGTTGAGCGCCTGGGCATTCACGTCAAAGCTGAGTTCTCCGCCCGCAACCTCCCGGTCGGGCGTATAGGTGTAATCGAGATTGGGCAGGACCAGCGGCTGCGAATCATTGCGGCCATTCACCGATTTATCCTGCACCTGGAACCGGTAACCCCTGAGATCGAAATAGTTCCGGTCGTTGAGGCCCGTAAGGTAGACTTCGTCACGGTGGACCGACGACGAATAGCCCTCGATTTCGTAGGTGCGGGCGAAGTCCTTGTCCGACTGGACCATCACGTTCCAGCCGGCGGACCAGCGGGAATTGATCCGGAAATCGCCCTTCGAGGCGATCATGCCGCGATCGGTCTGACGTGAGTCGACCTCGTTCGGCGCCCATTCCTCCGGCCGCTGCTGGTTGATGCCGGCCACGCGCAGATTGTATTCGCCGTTGTTGAATTTCTGCCGCCACTCGGCTTCGCCCAGAAAACCCTGCTTTGTATAGCCGGTGACCGAGGCGGTGAGATCGAAGGTGGGGGAAAGCGCGAAATAGTAAGGAACCTTAAGGCCATAGCCGAGCTCGCTGCCGCCCTGCACGCTCGGCATCAGGAAACCGGACTTCCGCTTCACCGTCGGATCGGCCACTTCCAGGAATGGAAGATAGGCGATCGGCAGGCCGAAGAACTCGAAACGCGCATTCTCGAAACGCACGGTCTTCGCCTGGCCGTTCCAGATGATCTTCTGCGCCTTGATCTGCCAGAGCGGTGGCCGATTCGGGTTTTCCTCGCAGGGTTCGCAGGCGGTGTAGACGCCTTTGTTGAAAGTGGTCAGCCTGCCGCCTTCGCGCACGGCGCTCTCGGCGCCGAAATAAGTCCTGTCGACCGTTTCGACCCTCAATGCCCGGACGAAGCCTTCGCCCAGATCGTCCGTCAGGTCGACCTCTTCGGCATGGAAGCGATTGCCGTCCTGGTCGATGATCTCGACATTGCCGCTGCCAATGACACGCGAGGTGCTGCGGTCATAGGTGACGCGCTGCGCCACAACGCGATAGCCGCCATACTCGATCTGTACCCCGCCCACGGCGGTGATGGTATTGTTGTCGTTGTCATAGACCAGGGTGTCGGCCGCGAGCAGCATCTGCGCGTCCTGAGGCAGGTCGCCTTGGTCGATGCCGGCCACCTGAGCGGCGGCAGCAGCGGCGAACGCCAGCAGTGCGACGGCCGCAACACCTGTCTTGAAGCGCAGACGCGTCAAATGAGCGACCGCGCGGCTCTTTCTCACCGCAGCCGCCATTAACCGTCCTCTCGGAATAAAAGGAAAGTAACCCCGAAAAACATTGCCACCATAACCGGAGTCCAGGCCGCAATAGGAGGCGGCACGAATCCGGCGTCACCAAACGCCCTCACCAATACGGAACTCACATAAAGCAGAAACCCCGCCACGACGCCACCCAGAATCACAGTTGCGGACTGTCCCATCCTCGTAAATCTCATCGACACGGTGGCCGCGATCAGCGTCATGGCCACAAGCAGCGGCGGCAGCGTGATCAGTGAATGGAGCTGCATGGCGAAGGCATTGGCGCGCAACCCGAAGGAATGTGCGGTTTCGATCATGCCGGGGAGGGCGAAGATGGAAACCGCATCGGGATCGGTGAGTTCCTGGCCCACGAATTCCGGCTTCAGATTCGTGGGCACCCGGGCGGTTGCTATTTTTTCGGGTGCGTTGCCGCCTTGCCGCCGCACCACGTCGACAAGTTCCCAATAGCCATCGCGCAGGAAAGCGCTTGCCGCATCAAGGCGCTCGGCGATTCGATCATCGCCGATGATGAAGAACACCGGCCGCACGAGTTCCGTCCCGCCGGCCAGCGCCGCGTCGGCGCCGATAATTGTCTCTCCTTGATCTGTGCGCTGCTTGATCCAGCGTTCTTTCGCGTTGTTGGATGTATCCGCGCCGCGCACCGTTGCCTCCAGCATCTGGGCGCTCGCAAAGGCGCGCGCGGCGATGGGATTCAGCACCAGTACCGTCAGAAGCCCGAAGACGAAGGCGCCGAATGCGATCGGGGTCAGAAACTGCCAGGCCGAGATGCCGGCGGCGCGCGCGATCACAAGCTCGTATTTGCGGTTGAGGCTGATAAGCGTCGCGATTGCGGCAACAAGGCCGATGAAAGGCACTGCCTGCTGCATGATGATGGGAAGCTGCAGCGCGGCCAGGCCCAGCGCCCAGCTTGTGGTGAAGCCCTCAAGATCTCCCGCGCGGCCGGTAATCTCCGTGAAGGTCACGATATAGACGAGGGCTGCGACGCCAATGAAATTCCATGCCGTGATCACGGCATAGCGACGGAAAAAATATCTGCCGAGAGTGGGGCCGATCATGCGCGCTTTCCAGCAACCGGCCGCAGCCGATTCATCGTATCGGTTACCTTCTGGCCTATGGAGACGAGCTGCTCAATCCAGCTCGTGGGCAGTTCCATCACCCGGTTCGTCGCGATGAACCAGCAGCAGAGCAGGATCATGCCCAAGGGCGCAGCATAGAGCAGATAAGTATAAGCTGGCACTGTCTCGGCCTCGTTGCTCGCATAAAAGCCTGCCCAGCGGACAAGGAGTCCGATCGTCAGCGTCGTGACCATCGGGTGAAGCCGTGTTTCGCGGAACGAGCGTGCATCCCCCGCCACGGCGATGCCGATCAACGCGAAAACGATGGGGTAAAGCCATTCGGAAAAACGCGTGTGCAGCTCCGCCCGGAAGCTCTGGGGATTCTTGGCGAAAAATTTGTCGTTCGGATCGGGCTCGAGAAGCTCGCTGAGATAACGGTCCTTCGGAAAGAGCGTGGGCACGCCATCGCCATTGGTGAATTGCGACAGATCGAATGCGTAGGAATCGAACCGGATGACCGACACGTCACCATTCGCCACCTGCCGTTGCACCTCGCCGTCGAGCAGGACGAGAATGTTGCCGCCATCGCGTTTGACGGTCGCACCGCGCTCCGCCCGATAGGCGAGTTTCAGGTTCGGATCGCGGGAATCAATCACGAAAATCCCGCCAAGCTCGCCGTTCGGCAACCGCTCGGAGATCTGTACGAAGATTCCGTCCACCACTTTCCTGAACGAGCCTTCCCGAAGCACGGTGGTGATCAGGTCCGCATTGGCGTTTGCAAGGATGGTCCGCATCTTCTGGCGCGAATAGGGCTCCAGAGTGTTGTTTATGGCGAAGGCGGCGATGCTCGCGATGATGGCGATGATGAGTATCGGCCATATGATTGTCGATCGCGGGCTGCCTGCCGCGCTGATGACGACCAGTTCCGAATCGGCGTTCATGGTCGCAAGCGTCTGCGCGACGGCGATGCCGATGACGAAAGGCATGATGACCGGAACCACGGATGGAAGCGTGAGGAACGCCACCGTGAAGAAGGTTGCCGCCGACTGGCCGCTGGAGGTAACCAGATCGAGCCGGTTCAGCACCTGTGTCGTCCAGACGATGACGAGCAGCCAAGCAAGCGACGCGGCGAAAATCGCCAATGTGCGTCGGAGAATGTAGCGCTCAATCACCTTCATCGGCCGACATGAAACCTTATGTTTGGGCCACAATAGGGCGTCTTGGAAATGTCCTGTGCCGAGAAGCACACCGATTCGCTCCACCGCGAAACCGCAGCCGGCAATCGTCCCCGATAGCAATGTGAGGCCGGCAGGCCTAAAGAACCGGAAAAGAACGCAGTAAATGAAAACTTACCCGCAACCCTAAGCCCCAAATTCCTTTACACAGGTTTGGTTATTCCTTCCACCCCTTGTCAAACGATTCAAAAGCGCCAAGATCGCGCCACCCTCCGTTTTTCACGCCACAGGATACCCAATGACCGAGAAACCGACGATCGCCTTCGCCAAATTTGCCGCGCCCAAAAAAGGCAGCGTTATCCTGCTTGTGCCGGAGGGCGGGAATCTCGGCCAGGCCGCAACGGCAGCGGACCCGGCCGGCGTGATGCCTAAGGTTTTCGCGGCCGCCGAGTTCAAGGGCAAGCTGGCGGCCACGGTAGAGGCGCTGGCACCACAGGGAACGGCCTATGATCGGGTAGCCGTGATCGGAACAGGCAATCCAAGCGCGCTTACGGAACAATCCTGGCTTCAGATCGGCGGCGCGGCGGCCGCCGCGGCAAAGAACGCGGGAGAGGTGACCGTGATAGCGGACGTGGCGGGATTGGAGCTCTCCGCGCGCGAGGCGGCCAATATCGGGCTCGGCATTCTCCTTCGCTCCTATGTCTTCGACAAATACAAGACCCGCAGGGATGAAAACGGCATCAAGGCAAGGGACAAGAAATTCACCATCCAGTGCGCCGATCCCAATGCGGCAAAGAAGGCCTTTGCGGAAGCATCGGCCTTGGGGGACGGCGTGTATCTTGCCAGAGACCTCGTCAATGAGCCGGCCAATGTGCTGGGTCCGGTGGAGTTCGCCGCTCAGGCCAAGGCATTGGAGTCGCTCGGCGTGAAGGTCGACGTCCTGACTGAAAGGGAGATGAAGAAGCTCGGCATGGGCGCGCTCCTGGGCGTCGCGCAAGGCTCGGTTCGCCCGCCGCGACTCGTCGTCATGCAGTGGAACGGCGGCAAGCCGAAGCAGAAGCCGGTGGCTTTTGTGGGCAAAGGAGTCGTGTTCGATACCGGCGGCATTTCCATCAAGCCCGCCGCCAGCATGGAAGACATGAAGGGCGATATGGCGGGGGCGGCGGCCGTCGTTGGCCTCATGCACGCGCTGGCCGCCCGCAAGGCAAAAACCAACGCGGTGGGAATCATCGGACTCGTCGAGAACATGCCGGACGGCAATGCCCAGCGGCCGGGCGATATCGTCACCTCCATGTCGGGCCAGACGATCGAGATCATCAATACGGATGCGGAAGGCCGGCTCGTGCTTGCCGATGCTCTCTGGTACTGCAAGGAGCAGTTCAAGCCGCAGTTTATGGTGAACCTCGCCACGCTGACGGGAGCCATCATCGTCGCGCTCGGGAACAGCCATGCCGGCCTTTTCTCCAATGACGACACACTATCAGAAAGGCTCACCGCGGCCGGACAGGCGACTGGCGAGAAGGTGTGGCGCATGCCTCTGGGCAGCGAGTATGACAAGCTGATCGACACCAAAAACGCCGACATGAAGAATACCGGCGGACGCCAGGCCGGCTCGATCACCGCCGCACAATTCCTGAAGCGTTTCGTGGACGATACGCCCTGGGCGCATCTGGACGTGGCAGGCACGGCGATGGGGTCGCCGTCATCGGAGATCAACCAGTCCTGGGCGTCGGGCTTCGGCGTGCGGCTTCTGGATCGCCTCGTGGCGGATCACTACGAGGGTTAGGCCCAGTAGGGCAGTAGGGGGCGTATTCATTACCTTGAGATTTGGTCGCCTTGCCTGAACATTACCGTCTTACCAGCGATCAAACATATTGAGCTGGTAAAAGCATGCCCCTACTGCCCTACGTCATCAATTTGCAGGCAGCACGCGCCATGGAAGTTCTCTTCTATCACCTGACCGAATCAACGCTGGAAGAAGCGTTGCCTCCGCTCGTGGAGAAAAGCCTCGAGCGGGGCTGGCGCGTGGGGATCCAGACGGCGAGCGAGGAGCGGCGTGACGCGCTCGACGCCTGCCTATGGACCTTCCGGGACGACAGCTTCGTGCCGCATGCGACAGATCGCGAGCCGCATGCAGCGGAGCAACCGGTGATTCTCACCACCGCGCCGGCCAACCCCAACGGGGCCTCAATCCGCTTTCTTGTCGAGGGCGCGGAGCCTGGATCTCTCGACGGGTATCAGCGCGCCGTTTTCCTTTTCGATGGGCACGACACCAGTCAGCTCGACGCCGCGCGGGCGCATTGGAAGGCGATGAAGACCGCAGGCCATGATGTTACCTACTGGCAGCAGGGCCCTGACCGTCGCTGGCAAAGGAAGGCGTGAGCGGGGGGAATGGCAATAAGGCAGTAGGGCAATATTTCATTGCTCTTAAACGTCTTGCCGGGGGAGACGTTCAGGCATGGATCCTCGGGTCAAGCCCGAGGATGACGAGGAGGGAAGGTTTCCGCAATCATCTGCACTGGCCACTGACGGGAATGCCACTGCATTCGTCATCCTCGGGCTTGACCCGAGGATCCATGCCTGAACATCAACGCGCCACGGCGGTCAAGAATAGGTGAAGTAGAGCTCGTTCCGAGTTACGGTTGAGATGTCTCAACCTACTGCCCTACTGCTCAATTCCTTACTACCCAATCTACTCAGCCACCCCTTCCTCATATTCCGTCGAAAGCTCCAGCCACTTCTCCTCCTGGCGCGCGAGCGCTTGCGCCAGGTCCGCGCGCTCCTTGCCGAGCGTGGAGATCTTTCCCGGGTCGCGGGCATAAAGGCCGGGATCGGCCATTTGGGCCTCGATTGCTTCGATGCGCTTGCGTGTACGCTCGATCAGCCCTTCCGTGGCCTTGATTTCCTTGGCGAGCGGTTCGAGTGCGGCGCGACGTTTCGCAGCTTCCCTCCGGCGGTCGGCCTTCGACGCCTTGTCGGCCTCGCGCCGTTCGCGGTTGCGGCTTCCTCCACCGGTCGTCAGCGCGCGATAATCTTCCATGTCGCCGTCGTAAGGCTGCACGGTTCCGTGGTTCACGAGCCACAGCCGGTCGGCGCAGGCCTCGATAAGGTGCCGGTCGTGGCTGATGAGGATCACAGCCCCCTCGAACTCGTTCAACGCTTCCACCAATGCCTCGCGGCTGTCGATGTCGAGGTGGTTGGTCGGCTCGTCGAGGATGAAGAGGTGAGGCGCCTCGAAGGAGGCAAGCCCCATGAGCAGCCGCGCCTTTTCGCCGCCCGAAAGCTCCTTGGCCGGCGTATCCATCTTCTCCGTCGAAAGGCCGAACTGGGCCACACGCGCGCGCACCTTCGCTTCGGGCGCATCCGGCATAAGCCGGCGCACATGCTGGTGCGCGTTCTCCTCCGGCCTCAGGTCATCAAGCTGGTGCTGCGCAAAAATCGAGACCTTCAGGCCCGGCGCGAGCGTCATCGTTCCGCTTTCAAGCTTGAGCCTGCCGGCGATCAGCTTGGCAAAGGTGGACTTGCCGTTGCCGTTCGACCCCAGAAGAGCGATGCGGTCGTCATTGTCGATGCGCAGCGTCAGGTTCTTCAGGATTGGCCGGCCGGGTTCATAGCCCACCGCGCCGCTATCGATCGCGACGATGGGAGAGGCGACTGTCTTTACCGGATTAGGGAACCGGAACGGCCTGACATTCTCGTTCACCGTGGCCGCGATGGGCTTCATCCGCTCCAACGCTTTCAGGCGCGATTGCGCCTGCCGCGCTTTGGACGCCTTGGCCCGGAAGCGCTCCACAAAGGCTTCCATATGCTTCTTCTGCGCTTCCTGCTTGGTGCGCATCTTTTCCTGCAGTTCGGCCTTTTCGGCATATTGCCGGGCGAACTGGTCATAACCGCCGCGCCAGAAGGTGAGCTTCTTCCCCTCCAGATGCACGATGTTGTTGACCGCACGGTTCAGGAGGTCGCGGTCGTGGCTGATGAGCAGCACCGTGTAGGGATATTTCGCCAGGTAGCCTTCCAGCCAAAGCGTGCCTTCGAGATCGAGATAGTTGGTGGGCTCGTCGAGAAGCAGGAGATCGGGCTCGGCAAAGAGCACCGCCGCGAGCGCCACGCGCATACGCCAGCCGCCGGAAAAGGAGGAGGCTGGGCGCTTCTGTGCTGCCGGATCGAAACCAAGGCCGGCGAGGATCGCCGCGGCGCGTGCCTCCGCGGAATGGGCGTCGATATCGGCAAGCCGGGTTTGAATCTCGGCGATGCGGTGCGGGTCCTCGGCCGTCTCGGCCTCCCGCATCAGCCGGTCGCGCTCGGTATCGGCCTTGAGCACTATGTCGATCAGCGGCTCCTCGGTGCCGGGAGCCTCCTGTGCCACCTGGCCGATGCGCGTGCCCTTCGGCAGGCTGATCGAGCCCGTTTCCGGCGAAAGCTCGCCCGTGATGGCGCGGAAAAGCGTCGTCTTGCCGGTGCCGTTCCGGCCGACAAGGCCGGCTTTCGTGCCGGCGGGCAGCGTCAAGGAGGCCTGCTCGATGAGGAGCCGGCCTGCAACGCGGAGCGAGAGATCATTGATGTTCAGCATAGCCGCGCGGTTTTGGCCGAGGCCGCCTGCGCTTGCAAGCCCGTTCAGCGATTTTCCGGAGCGCTGATTTCGGCCCGGCTATCCCCTGGCGCAATTCAGGACGAACTCACATCGCTCGTCCACGGAAAGGCGGGGAACGCAGACCAGCCTGTAACCAAGTTCAAGATATGTCGCTCGCATGGCCTCATAGGTACGTTCAGCTTCGTCGAGGGTTTGCTTTCGCTCCGAATCCGTCGAGAAGATTTCCGGCCAGGGCGGGAGGATGAACACAGTCTCGCTATAGCGAAAGCTTTCCGCTGCGCGAGGCAGGTGTAGCGGGACCGGAAGGCTGGAAAGGCGCAGGTAGCCGACCGTGTCGGGAATCCCGCGATCGAAGAATGTGAACTTCGACGGGTCCGCCGATTCGAAGGAACGCAGGTCCCATGCGAGCATCAGCTCGGCAAAAAGCGCGGGATTTTGATCGGGAAGGGCGGGACCGCCGATCGCCCGCTGCGCTCGGATGATCGACCGGCCCGCCTCTGGCGCGATCGCAAAACCATCTTTTGAAAGGCGTTCCAGCAGGGTGGTCTTGCCCGCGCCTGGGCCCCCGGTGACGACGAAAAAATTGCGGCGGTGCTGCGGCAATGCGGTTGGCATGAAAAAGCTCCCATTGGAAATAGGCGCAGACGCAGAAGCGGCGTCTTGCAGCAAAGATTGGAATGTCGGGGATAAGAAGGGGAGAGAAGTGGAGGCTTCTGTTGCCAGGTGCCTCCGAACCCCGCTCAGGCCTGCGACGGCCTGAGACTTGAATTGAAGCTATCGCGCTGCATTAAGCAGCGAGACGTGCTTCCGCATAGTTGTCGTTGGCAACTATAAGGTTCGGTCCGATAACGGTGGTACCATACCGAGCGAAAGTCCGATCTTTACACCCTCGTCGATCCTATTTCGCCCCCATCAGAAGCCGCCCTTCGCATCGCATGGGCCGGCGGTTTCTGGTGGAGGCGCCGGGTACCGCCCCCGGGTCCGAATGGCTTATTGCATCGTCCGTTTATCGCCATAGTCGGCCGAAACCGACAGGCCCAATATAGGCATGAGATCCGGCCGATGAAAGGGGGGGCGGCCGTCTTACAGCGCCATTTTTCGTTGACTTCTCGATACCTTGCACCGAAGGTCAGCCTGCGGGGGCGCCCGGGGGACGGGTGCTGGTCGGGCGGGTAGCACGGAGAGGAAGGATTTCTCATGTCTAACTGTCTTGCGGACGTACAAAAATATGATGCCAGCGCCGATGCAGCGGCGGTGGACAAAATTGTCAAGCATCTCGGTATTGCGCTGCGCAGCCGGGACGCTTCGCTGGTTTCCTGCAGCGACCCGGAAGAGCTTGCCCGTGTGCGTGAAAAGTGGTGCGTGAAATCGCTCGGCGAGACAGATGCGGCGCGCTGCGATTCGGTCATCGAGAAGGTCTGTGAAACGATGTCGGCCGACCACTCTAAAAGCCGCGTGACCTTTTATTACCTCGTCGCGAAACATCTAGGCAAACTATCTTCGCTTTAAAGCCGGTACTCCACCGGCGGGCATTTTTCCGCCCGCCGGTTCGGCTTATGCTGCTCCGCTAAAGACGTCCGATTCGGTCCCCAATGCGCCAATATCTCGATTTGCTTGCCCATGTGCTCGAAAACGGCATCGACCGGGAAGACCGGACTGGCACCGGTACGCGCGGTGTCTTCGGTTATCAGATGCGCTTCGATCTTTCGGACGGGTTTCCGGTGCTGACCACAAAGAAGCTGCATCTCCGGTCGATCATCTATGAACTTCTGTGGTTCCTGAAGGGCGATACCAATATCCGCTACCTTCAAGAGAACGGTGTCACGATATGGGACGAGTGGGCCGATGAGAACGGCGACCTCGGGCCAGTCTATGGCGCGCAGTGGCGATCCTGGCCCGCGCCGGACGGGCGGCATATCGACCAGATTGCGAATCTTCTCAATGGATTGAGGGAAAATCCTTATTCACGGCGTCACATCGTGACGGCCTGGAACCCGGCTGAGATCGACGGGATGGCCTTGCCGCCCTGCCATTGCCTTTTCCAGTTCCATGTGGCCGAGGGGCGCCTCTCCTGCCAGCTCTACCAGCGCTCGGCGGACATCTTCCTTGGCGTGCCCTTCAACATCGCCTCCTATGCGCTGCTTACCATGATGATCGCGCAGGTTACCGGCCTGAAGCCGGGCGACTTCGTTCACACGCTTGGCGATGCGCATCTTTACAAGAACCACTTCGACCAGGCGCGCGAGCAGCTGACGCGCACGCCGAAGCCGCTGCCGACGATGTGGATCAACCCGGAGGTGGATGATCTCTTCGCCTTTGGCTACGAAGATTTTCGTTTGGAGGGCTATGTGGCCGATCCGACGATCCGCGCGCCCATCGCCGTATAGGCCAACAGATTGCGAGCGTCGAATGAAGCTTTCTCTCGTCGTGGCTGTCGCCAATAACGGCGTCATCGGCCACCAAGGTGATTTGCCGTGGCGGTTGTCCACAGATCTGAAGCGCTTCAAAGCCGTGACCATGGGCAAGCCCATAATCATGGGGCGAAAGACCTGGCAGAGCATAGGGAAGCCGCTCCCAGGACGCCAGAACATCGTGATTAGCCGCAATCCCGCTTTCACGGCGGAAGGGGCGTATGCCGCCGGTTCGCTTGACGAGGCGATCGCGCTGGCCGGCCGGCAGGACGGTATCGAGGAGATCTGCGTCATCGGAGGCGCAGAAATTTACCGGCAGGCGCTTTCTCGCGCCGATATCCTCCATGTTACCCATGTCGAGGCCGACGTTGAGGGCGATGCCGTTTTTCCCGAAATCGATCCGCAGGTTTGGCGGCCCGTTCATAGCGAAAGCGTGCCCGCCGGCGAAAAGGATGTTTACCCAACGCGCTATGTGATCTACGAGCGGCGGCAGGCGGTCTGATGCGGATTTGGGAAGCGGCGGCATGAAATGGCCGCACGACATTGAGCGGCTGCGTTGAAAGCCTGCTTCCCGACACCTATAAATGACCGAACGGCAATGTCGCGGCTTGCAGGGCCGCCGGCACAGGAAAAGGAACAATAATGCCCTGGAACAATCAAGGTGGCGGTGGCCCTTGGGGTGGAGGAAATGGCGGGGGACCTTGGGACCAGGGACCCCGTGGACCAAGCGGCCCTCAATCTTCGCCTCCGGATCTGGAGGAGATCATCCGGCGCGGTCAGGACAAGCTGCGTCGCGCACTACCCGGCGGGGGCGGGCGCAGCCCGGCCATGGTAGCCCTGATAGCGCTGGTGCTTGTTGGACTCTGGCTCTTCAAGTCCATCTACACCGTGCAGCCGGATGAAATTGCCGTCGAGCTGCGCTTCGGAAAACCCAAGGCTGAATTGTCCGAGCCCGGCCTGCATTTTCATTGGTGGCCGGTCGAAACCGTCGATACGGTTTCCATTGCCGAGCGGCTGGTCGATATCGGCGAGATCCGCAGCGGCGCTTCCTCAGGCCTGATGCTTTCCGGCGACCAGAATATCGTCGATGTGAAATTCTCCGTTGCTTACCAGGTGGACGATCCGATCGCCTATCTCTTCCGTGTCGACGATCCCGACGGGATGGTTCGGCAGGTGGCCGAAAGCGCCATGCGCGAAGTGGTAGGCCGCCGTCCGGCCCAGGATATTTTCCGCGATGACCGCCAGGGCATAGCCCTGGATGTGCAGAACATCATTCAACAGACGCTTAATGATTACGGCACCGGTGTTCGCGTCAACGCCCTTTCGATCGAGGATGTCGCTCCCCCGCGCGAGGTGGCCGATGCCTTCGACGAGGTGCAGCGTGCCGAACAGGATGAAGATCGCTTCGTGGAGGAATCGAACCAGTACGCGAACCAGCAGCTTGGCCAGTCCCGCGGCGAAGCGGCGCAGATTCGGGAAGAGGCCGCGGCCTACAAGAACCGGGTTGTGCTGGAGGCGGAAGGTGAGGCGCAGCGCTTTCTTTCCGTCTACGAGGAATACGCTAAGGCGCCTGATGTGACTCGGATGCGCCTCTATCTGGAAACGATGGAGAACGTGTTGCGCGGCTCCAATAAAGTGCTCGTTGAACCGGGCTCGGGACAGAGCGTTCTGCCATATCTCCCGCTGCCCGAACTTAGGCGAACCGCGCCGCAGGCGTCCACCACACAAAATTCAAACCAGCCTGGCGTTCAGGCGCAAGGGGGGAATAACTGATGCAGAACCGTCTTCCCTTCATCGCCGTTTTTGCAGCGCTGGTGCTGTTCCTGCTCTATTCCTCCGTGTTCGTGGTGAACGAACGGCAGCAGGCGATCGTCCTGCGCTTCGGCGAGATCGTGCGGGTCGAGCGCCAGCCCGGCCTTTATTTCAAGCTGCCCTTCGCCTTCGCCGGGGCTGATAATGTACAGGTGATCGAAGACCGCATCCTGCGCTTCGACCTCGACGATATCCGGGTTCAGGTATCCGGCGGCAAGTTCTACGAGGTGGATGCTTTTGTCGCCTATTCGATCAATGATCCGATGCGTTTCCGGCAGGCCGTTTCCGGCAGCATTCAGCTCGCTGAACAGCGTCTGCGCACCCGTCTCGATGCGGCGCTTCGGCGCGTTTATGGTCTGCGTGGCTTCGAGGCGGCGCTCTCGGAAGAGCGTGGCTCCATGATGCGCGAGGTCGCCGATCAGCTTCGCCCGGATGCGGCGTCGCTCGGGGTCGAGATCAGGGACGTCCGCATTCGCCGCACGGATTTGACCGCTGAGGTTTCGCAGCAGACCTATGACCGCATGAAGGCGGAGCGCCTGGCCGAGGCTGAGCGCCTGCGCGCGCGGGGTCGTGAGGCGGCGGCGAGAATTCGCGCCCGCGCCGACCGTGAAGTGGTGGAGATTCTTGCTGCCGCACAGCGAGAGGCGGAGATCCTGCGTGGTGAAGGTGAAGGGCAACGCAACGCCATCTTTGCCGAGGCGTTTCAACGCGATCCCGGCTTCTTCGAGTTTTACCGCTCGATGGCGGCCTATCGCGAAGCGCTCGATCCTTCAGGAACGACCATGCTTCTTTCGCCGGATTCCGATTTCTTCCGCTTCTTCGGTTCTCCGAGTGGAAGAAATGGCGCCGGAGGCGAGCAAGATGCCGGCGGACCGTTGACCGGTGCGATCCCACCGGCCCAGGGGCAGGAACCTGCCCCCCGCTCTGCGCCAGCACCGGCGCAATAGGCAGAGCCGCGTTTGATGCGTCGTGCGTTTCCGGGGGGCGGGTGCGGTGACTGACTTCATAGCCGCGCTCGGGCTCGTCCTTGTCTTTGAAGGACTGCTCTATGGTGCCTTGCCGCGGCTGGCCAAGCGCATGGCCGCGGACGTAATCGAAATGCCGGAAGGAGTAATGCGCGCAATTGGGCTTGCCGTGATGGCGGGCGGGGTCTTCGTCGTCTGGCTCGTGCGCGGATGACTTCTTCGCTGGCGCGACGGCGGTGCAAGGTTATATAAACTAGGAAGCTGTGAGGGAATTGGACTGGGGCCGTGCCGCAGCGCAAATCCCGAGCAGGCTGTAGCCGCAAACGCGCCGCATTCGGGCTTGAACATGCATGCATCTGGCCATCGGAGACTTGCCTATGCCCCGTGAACTCTCTCGAGCCGCCTGCAGGATCCTGGTGACCGCCGCCCTGCCGGTTGCCGTCGCGGCGATGCCCGCGATCGGGTTTGCGCAAACTGGCAACGGCAACACGGTTATAGAGCCAAGCCAGCAGCAGGCGCCGACTCAACAGCAGCCGGAAGGCGCTCCCGAGCAGCCCGCCCAGCCTGAAGGCAGCCCCGAACAGCTGCCTGCGCCCGGCGGGGACACGGAGCTTCTGCCGGTGCCGGATACCGGCACACAGGGAATGCGCGCGCCGCAAACCGGCATTCGTCCGCAGCACGGGCCCGACTCCGTCGCCGATCTGGCTGAAAACCTGCTAAAGGCCGTCGTCAACATCTCGACCTCCCAGAATGGCGGCTCGCGACGCGGACGCGTTCCTATGCCACGGTTGCCGGAAGGCTCGCCCTTTGAGGAGTATTTCGGCGAATTCTTCGACGGTGAAGGAGGCCAGCCACGTACCCCAGGACCTGGCGCTTCGCTGGGGTCTGGCTTTGTGATTGATGGCGAGGAAGGGATCATTGTCACCAACAATCACGTTATCGTGGATGCCGACGAAATCACTGTAAATTTCTCGGACGGCTCCGCGCGGAAGGCTGAGCTTGTGGGCGTCGACACGAAGACGGACCTTGCGGTCCTCAAGATCGACCCTGAGGGCGCGGCGTTGTCGGAGGTTCATTTCGGCGATTCCGAGACGATGAGAATCGGCGACTGGGTGATGGCGATCGGCAATCCGTTCGGGTTTGGGGGGTCCGTGACCGTCGGAATCATCTCGGCGCGCAACCGGCAGATCGGGTCGGGCCCCTATGACGACTACATCCAAACCGACGCGGCCATTAACCGCGGCAATTCCGGCGGGCCACTCTTTAACATGGCGGGAGAGGTAATCGGTATCAACACCGCCATCATTTCCCCTTCGGGCGGCTCCATCGGCATCGGCTTTGCCATCCCCTCGAACCTGGCGCTCAACGTCGTCGGCCAGCTTCGGGAATTCGGCGAGACGCGGCGTGGCTGGCTGGGCGTGCGCATTCAGCCCGTCACGGATGAGATTGCCGAAAGCCTGGGCCTAGATGAGGCGGCGGGCGTTCTGGTGAGCGGGATCGAGAAGGGTGGACCGGCCGACAATGGCCTCTTGCAGGCGGGCGATATCATTGTCGGCTTCAATGGCACCAAGGTCGCGGATGACCGCCAACTGCGCCGGTTGGTGGCGGAAAGCGGAGTCGGCAAAGAGATCGATCTCGAGATCCTCCGTAAGGGGGAGCGGGAAACCGTTAAAGTGACGCTGGGACGCCTGGAAGAGGAAAGCCAGCCGGCATCCGATACACAGGGCGAGGACACCGAGGAGGAGGGCTCACCCCTCGCTTCAGCCCAACTGTTGGGAATGACGATCAAGGAGTTGGACGAGGAAGGCCGCAGTCAGTTCAACTTGCCGGAAGACGTAACGGGCGTGCTTGTCGCGGAAGTGGAAGCAAATTCCGCCGCCGCCGAGCAGGGCATTCAACCCGGTGACGTGATCGTGGAAATAGCACTCCAGTCGGTATCTTCGCCTCAGGATGTGCTCGACGAGGTGGAAGCGCTGAAGCAGCAGGGACGCAAGAACGCCCTCCTCATGCTCTCTTCAAAATCGGGCGAGCTGCGTTTCGTTACGCTAAGGATGAACTGAACGCCGCCAGTCTGCGGAGGCGATTCGGTAAAGGACGTGACGCTTGAGCCACGGATGGGTGTCGGGCACGCCGGGGTGATCGAAGTCCCCGCCAACGATCTCGCGCATGCCGATGCGCCTCATGACGGCGATGGAACGCGCGTTGTTCCATACGGCGAAGGAAACGATCTCCTCAAGATGGAGCGTTTCGAAGCCGAAGCTCAGCCAGGCGCAGGCGGCTTCCGTCGCATAGGATTTGCCCCAGAATTCCGGCGCAAGCCGCCAGCCGATCTCCACCGTTCCGTCCGGCAGCGAGGGAATGCCGACGGCAGGACGCAGCCCGATAAAGCCGATGCACGCACCGTCCGACTTCAGTTCCGCGGCGGCAAAGCCATATCCGAGCCGGGAGATCTCATCCCGCAACCGGTCGAAGAGGGCGTCGGATGCCGCGCGGTCGCGTCTGAACGGAAAGAACTCCATCACCTTTTCATCGCAATTGATGCGATGAAAAAGGCCGCGGTCGCGCTCCTCCCAATTGCGCAGGATGAGACGGTCGGTGGTGATCGGGTTCATCGCGCAAAATCGTTGCGGCTATATCCCTGGAGATAGAGAAGCGCGGTAAGATCGCCATGGTCGATGCGGATATGCACCTCGGCTGCGACGGCGGGTTTCGCGTGGATTGCCACGCCGGTCCCCGCAAGCCTCAGCATATCGAGATCGTTGGCGCCGTCGCCCACAGCCATCACCTCGCTTAAATCCAGTTCGAGGCGGGCGGCAATCTCCAGGAGGGCAGCAGCCTTCGCCTGTCTGCCCAGGATCGGTTCCACCACCGTTCCCGCCAGTTTGCCGCTTTGAATGACAAGCTGGTTGGCCCGGTGCTCGTGGAAGCCGAGCAGAGCCGCGATCCGGCCGGTGAAAATGTCGAAACCGCCTGAAACGAGCGCCGTATAAGCACCGGCATTGCGCATGGTGGCGATCAGTTCGCGACCGCCTGCGGCCAGTGTTATCCGGCCGGTGATCACCTGCTCGATGACTTCCAGCTGAAGGCCTTCAAGAAGCGCAACGCGCTCGCGCAGGGCCGGCTCAAAGGCGATTTCCCCGTTCATCGCGCGCGCTGTGATGGCCGCCACATGATCCTTGATGCCGATTTCGTCGGCCAGCTCATCGATGCATTCCTGATCGATCATGGTGGAATCCATGTCGGCGATAAGCATTTTCTTGCGGCGAGCCTGAGATGGCTGTACCGCCACATCCACCGGGTTGCCGGCCATGGCCTCGCGCAGGATTGCTTCTGCTTCTTCCTGTTTGGCGTCGTCGGGAAGCATTAGATCGCAGGCGATGGATTCATCCAGCCATCTGACTTCGCTTGCACCGACAGCGCGGCTCGCCATATTCGCCAGGGGCAGGCTCACGGCTGGTGACCGCGGGTTGGAGATGAGCGTTGCGACGAGGGCCATGAAAGAATCCGCCGAAAGTGGAAAACCGATGTTGAAAGGCGCCACCCTGATAGCCGGGCCTACGGCCAGCGGCAAGTCGGCGCTGGCGCTTCAAATGGCGCGGGAAAGAGATGGCGTCATCGTGAACGCGGACTCGATGCAGGTTTACTCGGTATTGCATCTCCTGACCGCGCGGCCCGGCCCGGAGGAACTCGCCATGGCGCCGCACCGGCTCTATGGTCACGTTCCTCCAAGCAAGCCTTATTCCACCGGCCGCTGGATCAGCGATGTGAGAGAGCTTATCGAGGCGGAAGCGCTCGCAAGGAGGGCGGTTATCTTTGTGGGCGGCACCGGGCTTTATTTTCGAGCGCTGACCGAGGGGCTGTCGCCGATGCCGGAAATTCCCGAGGCGGTGCGAATACGCTGGCGCAAGCGGCTGGCGGAAGAAGGAGGAGAGGCGCTGCATCGGCTGCTGGGCGAAGCAGATCCCCTTGCCGCCAGCCGTATTCGCCCTTCCGATAGCCAGCTCATCGTGCGTGCTCTGGAAGTGGTGGAAGCCTCCGGCCGGCCGATCAGCTATTGGCAAGGGCAGGCTTCACATCCGCTGGTTGATATGGCCTCCTGCCGCAAGATCGTTCTGATGCCTGACAGGAACACGCTTGCGAGCAGGATCGAAAAGCGTTTCGATCAGATGCTGCGGCACGGCGCCGTGGAAGAGGTGAAACAGCTGCTTGCGCTTGATCTGCCCCCTTCCATGCCGGCGATGAAGGCGATCGGCGTACGCGAGATTTCAGCGGCATTGGCAGGTGAAATCAGCCTAGATGAGGCCGGTTCGCGCGCCATCGCGGCGACCAGGCAATACGCGAAGCGGCAAATGACGTGGTTTCGTCATCAACTCGGGCAGGATTGGGAGCATATGCCCGTTTGAGATTGGTAGCCGGGTATCTCTCTGGTGGAAAAATTATGGAAAGCCACAATCTTCAGTTTTCAATTAATTTCATATAAGCCCTCTCTGTGCCAACAACTTACAGATGTATTTTGCGTGGGTGGGGGCATGCGTTTCCATAAGGCAGAATCCGCATTTTTTGTTTTCATCGGTCTGGTTCTCTCGGCCGGCGTCACGCTGGCCGGCGCCTATGGCGTCATGAGCACCAGTACCCACGCGGCGCTTGCGAAAGAAATCGACGAGTTTGCCTGGCTTTTGCTCGCGACGGGCATATTGCTCGGTGCGGCAATCATTTTCGGCCTATTCTTCATTTATCCGATCATTCGGACCCAGGTGAAGGTGGAAGGCAAGCTTCGAGCCATGACCGAGACGTTGAGCGCGTGGTCGGAATCGCTGGAATACGCCGCCTTCACGGACAGTCTCACCGGAACGTATAATCGCCGGTACTTCGATGATGCCCTGGCGGAATATCTGCTGGAGTTCGGCCGCATCCATAAGCCTGTGGGGCTGATCATCCTCGATCTCGACCACTTCAAGCAGGTTAACGACGCCTATGGCCATGATATCGGCGACGAGGTTTTGCGCCGGGTCGCCCGCTGTCTGCAAGAGCTGACGCGCCATGATGACGTGGTGGCGCGTCTCGGAGGAGAGGAGTTCGCAATTCTCGCGCCGAATATGGACGAGCAGGGGCTGGCGAAACTGGGAGAGCGCGCTCGCCAAGCCATATCGGCGCTGGCCGTGAATGCGGGCAATATCCGGCTTCGAATCTCAACCAGCGTGGGCTTGGCAGTGTGGGACGGGAATGAAAGTGTGGAGGATTTTTATCGCCGCGCTGACCGCATGCTCTATCAGGCGAAACGCATGGGAAGGAATCGCGTTTGCGCCTGAGGAGCCTCGGATCTCGCCATCGCTGACTAGCGCTGGTTTCTTTCGTCCTCCACCAGATCGTCAAGGAGGCGGCTCATTTCCTCCTCGATCGAGGTTTCCTGGCGTTGGGGCACTGGTTCGGTCGTGGGCGCCTGTTGTCGCGGCGCGTCCGAAGCGGGCCGGATCTCTTCAAGAAATGCGGTATCGATCTCGTTTTCACGCGTGAGCGCCGAGGGACCATCCTCACGCAACCCGCCGGTGTGTCCGGTAGACGGGGTTTGTAATTGGTCCGGGCGCGCCGCGGGCGCTTCGGTGGGGCGGGGGCGTTGCTCGACCGGCAGAGGAGGAGGAGCAATCGGCGCTTCCCGGCGCTGCTGCTGTTGAGGTGCGGCGGCAGGTTCGCTGCGTGGAGAAGGAGATTCCGGGCGTGGAGCAAGATTCCGGACTGGAGAGGGCTGGCTCCTCTGCGCTTCCGTCGGGCGCGGCGGCACCGGCGAGGTGGGCGAAAGCGAAGGAGCAGGCCGCGCCTGCTGCGGTTCGCGCCGCTGCTGTTGCGCGGCCGCTGCAGCGGTATATGGGCGGATGTTCTGCTCAACCACAATGTCTGTCGGACCGCCAATCAAAATGAGATGCTCGATCTCGTCGCGGCGCACCAGCACCAGGCGCCGTCGCTCGTCGACAGCGGCCGCATCGATCACGGCAAGCCGCGGCACGCGATGACGTCCGCCCAATACGAAGGTGCCGGCGCCGCGGTTGCGAATGATGCGGACGACGATCAGCAGAATGACGAGGAGGACAAGTGCCGCAATCGTCCAAATCGCCGCTGTGGCAAATCCTCCACTCATCATACCGCCGAGCGACTCATTCATCAAATTTCCAGTCTCCGTTGATCCTAAAGGATCTATAACTAGGCGCTGATACGGGATGCGGCAACCCGGAATCGCCCATTCCACGGGGATTGACGGCCTGAAGCGCCCAGCCACCTTGCGCCGTCACACGGCACTGATATATGCGGATGCAAGGATGGGGCCGCGTAAACCGGCGCGAGGGAAGGGATGGCCAAACAAAATGGCACAGAAGCGGAGACGGCTCCCATCATCGACCAGGGGATAAGGCCGGGCATTCTGACACGGCTGATCGTCTTTATCGTCGTGCTGACCGGCTCCGCGCTGGTGATCGGCCTATTCCAGGATCGCCTGGGCGACAGCTTCCTGCTTGGCGTGCTCGGCGTGCTCGCCATGATCGGCGTCGGCTATCTCTTCGCCAGCGCGATCGGGCTCATTCAAATGGCGCGCCGCTCGTCCGGTGACGAGCTTTCCCGGTCCTTTGTCGATTCCATGCCCGAGGGCCTGCTGGTCGCCGACACCAAAGGGCGAATCCTCTATGCCAACAGCGCCTATGCGCAGCTTACCGGCGCGGGCTCGGCGACCGACGTCAAGGCGATTGAAGCACTGCTGTCGGACAACACGGAAGCCGCCCCTACGCTCGAAAGGCTGGCGGCGGGCCTGCGCGACGGAAAGGCCGGAGACGGCGAGTTCCGGCTTTCGCGGCCGATCCGGCCAGGAGCCGAGCCCGGCGCGCGCTGGTATCGCGTCTGGGCGCGCATCTTCAAGGTGCCTGGCCACCGCATGCCGCTTTCAGCGTGGCAGATCACCGACATTTCCAGTGAGCGCGCGGAACAGGAGCGCTTCTTCCTCGACCTGCAGAAAGCAATCGACCACCTCGACCAGGCGCCGGCAGGCTTTTTCGCCGCTGATGCCGACGGGCGCATCACCTATCTCAACGCGACGCTGGCGGAGTGGCTGGGAGTGGATCTTGCCAACTTCGTTCCGGGCCAGATTTCGTTGGCGCAGATCGTAGCGGGCGACGGGATGGCGCTCGTCCAGGCGGTGAAGGCCGAACAGGGCGAATCGCGCAGCGCCGTCATCGACCTCGACCTTGCCACGATGCGCGGAGAGGTTCTGCCGGTGCGGTTCCTGCATCGGGTCAGCGGTTTGCGCGACAGCTCGCCCGGTCCAACCCGCACGATCGTGCTCAATCGCACTCTGGGCGAGGATTCGTCGGCGGATCTGCGTGCGTCCGAGGTGCGGTTCACGCGCTTCTTCAATTCGACTCCCATGGCGATCGCCAGTGTCGACCAGGAGGGGCGCATCCTGCGCACGAACGCGCCCTTCCTGTCGCTCTTCTCGACCGTGGTCGACCGCGATGCGGTCGATCGGCGCATCCGGCTCGATATGGTTATGCATCAACGCGACCGCGAGGCTTTCGCGCTTGCGCTCGAAAAGGCGAAACAGCGTCAGGCGGATATCTCGCCCATCGACACGGTGCTTCCGGACAATGAGGAGCGTCATCTGCGCTTCTACGTGAATGCCGTGGCAGATCCCGGAGGGGAGGCGGCCGAAGAGGCCGCCATTGTCTACGCGGTCGAAACCACCGAGCAGAAGGCGCTTGAGGCGCAGATGGCGCAAAGCCAGAAAATGCAGGCGGTGGGGCAGCTTGCAGGCGGGATTGCACACGACTTCAACAATGTGCTGACCGCCATTATCATGGCTTCCGACCTTTTGTTGACGAACCACCGGCCGTCAGACCCGTCCTTCCCGGACATCATGAACATCAAACAGAATGCCAATCGCGCGGCCTCGCTGGTGCGCCAGCTTCTGGCTTTCTCGCGGCGGCAGACATTGAGACCCGAGGTGCTGAACCTCACGGATGTTTTGGCTGACATCCGGATGTTGCTTTCGCGACTCGTCGGCAACGATGTTTCGCTGTCGGTCGAGCATGGGCAGGATCTTTGGCCGGTAAAGGCTGATATCGGCCAGTTCGAACAGGTGATCGTAAACCTGGCCGTGAACGCGCGCGATGCAATGCCCGAGGGCGGACAGCTGAAGATCCGCACAAGGAATGTGACGGCCGAGGATTGCGCAAAGTACCCCTACCGGGAACTTCAGCCGGCCGATTATGTGGTGGTGGAGGTGGAGGATACGGGCACCGGCATTGCGCCTGAGGTGCAAAAGAAGATTTTCGAGCCGTTTTTCACCACGAAGGAGGTCGGCAAGGGCACGGGCCTCGGCTTGTCGATGGTTTACGGGATCGTCAAGCAGACCGGCGGCTTCATTTACTGCGATTCGGAGGTCGGGAAGGGGACCACATTCCGTATCTTCCTGCCGCGCCACCTGCAGATTGAGACGGAAGCGAGCCAGGAAAGGGCAGGCGCGACCGCCAAGGCAAACGGCGCCACCGAACCGGCACAGAAGGCAAAGCAGGAAAGCCGCGATCTCTCCGGCTCAGCGCGGGTGCTTCTGGTCGAGGACGAAGATGCCGTCAGGATGGGCAGCGTGCGCGCACTCACCTCGCGCGGCTATGAGGTCCACGAAGCCAGTTCCGGAACGGAGGCTCTGGAGATCTTCCATGCGCTCGAGGGCAAGGTGGACATCGTCGTTTCAGATGTGGTGATGCCGGAGATGGATGGACCGACGCTGCTGCGCGAGTTGCGCAAGGTCCAGCCTGGAATCAAATTCATTTTTGTCTCGGGCTATGCTGAAGATGCGTTCGCCAAGAACCTGCCCGAGGACGCCATTTTCGGGTTCCTTCCGAAGCCGTTCTCCCTCAAGCAGTTGGCGACTACTGTTAAAGAGATGCTTGAGCAGGACGCGTAGGCGTTATCCCTACACCTCTACCGGCTGGGGCACGCGGTTGCGGCTGCCGAAAACGCGCAGATAACGCTGGATCTCCTCAGGCCTGCCGGTTGCCTTTTCCGGATTGTCGGAGAGCTTCACGGCGGGACGGCCGTTGGCACTGCTTACCTTGCAAACAAGCGATATCGCTTTCAGCCTGTCGATCTTTTCGGGGGCGCAGCCGTCGAAGTCGTTTGTAAGATTGGTTCCCCAGCCGAAGCTTAGGCGGGAACGGCCCTTGAAGTGCCGATATGTCTGCTCGATTGTATCGACGTCGAGGGCGTCGGAAAAGATCAGCAGCTTTTCGCGCGGGTCCCGGCCATGTTGCTCCCACCAGGAGATGATGCGCTCGCCGCCTTCGATGGGGGGCGCGCTATCGGGGCGGAAGCCGGTCCAATCCGCGACCCATCCCGGTGCGTCCTCAAGGAACGATTCGGTTCCGAACGTATCCGGCAGCACGATCAAGAGATTGCCGCCGTAATAGCTCTGCCAATCCTTGAGGACCTGATAGGGCGAGGCTCTCAGTTCCTCGTCGGAGTTGCTTAGCGCCGCAAGAACCATCGGAAGCTCGTGGGCATTCGTTCCCAGCGCTTCCAGGTCCGTATCCATGGCCAGCAGCACATTGGACGTGCCGGTGAAGGATTCGCCGATTCCTTCCTTCAAGGCCTCCACGCACCAGCGTTGCCATAAAAAGGAATGGCGGCGTCGCGTTCCGAAGTCGGAGATGCGAATGTCCGGGTACTTCTTCAGACGTTCGACCTTTTCCCAGACCTTCGCCTTGGCGCGAGCGTAGAGCACGTCCAGGGCAAAGCGGCCAAGGCTGCGCATGGCCGCGCGTGAGCGCAATTCGTTGATTATGGCCAGAGCCGGAATTTCCCACATGGTGGTTTCCATCCAGCGGCCGTAAAAGTGAAGTTCAAACTGACCGTCGCGTCGGCTCAGCTCATATTCAGGCAGCTGGAAATCGGCGAGCCAAGCGAGGAACTCCGGGCTGAAGATCTGCTTGCGACCGTAGAAGGAATTGCCGGCGAGCCAGATCATCTCCTTTTTTGAAAAGCGGATCGTGCGGGCGTGGTCTAGCTGCGCACGCAACTCGGCCTCGTCTATTTCGTCGGCAAGGCGGACGCGATGGTTCCGGTTGGTCAGCGAAAAAGTGGCGTCCACATCCTGGTAGAGGCCCCAGATCATCTGGAGCATCAGAAGCTTGTAAAAATCCGTGTCGAGCAAGCTGCGGCAGATGGGATCAAGCTTCCAGGTGTGATTGTAAACCCGGCGTGCGATATCGGTAACGGTCATGACGCCCTTCGCGCTTGGCCAATTCCGGACCGGCAGGAGCAGATCCTGACGTCCATGAGCGCAACCCACACCTCCATGGCGCAAATGTCAATCTGGAGGAACGCGGACCGAGACGGAACAATCCAATGCTGGCTGGCGTTCCTTGCCGGCATAGGCTGCCCGAATGGTCGTTCGAACTCCTAAAAAATTGTGACCGTACCGGGCGAGATTTAACCCGGGGCGATTTTGAGGACCGATCATGGACGGCTTGATTTCAATCCTGCCAACAACCGGCCTAGCGGCCAGCCTGCTATTTTGCCTTTCGGTGTTGCCATCCGCTGGCCTTGCGCATGAAGCGAAATCGGGATGGGTCTACCCATATGCCTGTTGTTCCGACAATGATTGCCGTGAAGTACCGGCCAGTCTCGTTTCCGAGCGTCCGGAAGGCTATGTCATAAAGCTCACGGGTGAGGTGGTTGCTTACTCGGACAAGCGCGTGCGGCAATCCCCGGACGGCGTTTATCATTGGTGCTCGATCGCAGGCGCCGACACAACGCGCACCATCTGCCTCTTCGTGCCTCCCAGATCGTTCTAAGCGCGCACGGAAATCCGGGAGTACCTGGAGACTCGTCTTGCGTCAGGCTCCGTCACGCGGGTCTTCCGATCCGTTGGAGGAAGCCTTAGCCCCGTCGATGACTCCGAAATCCTGAGACTTTGCTCCTGTGGCAACCCGAAGAAAGCCACCGGACGCAAGACCCCGCCTCAACAGTTCACGGACTGCGGCGGCCCGGCTCGGCATGCGATTCTCAAATCGAAAGTCCTCAAGCGCCTTCAGTTCCTCGGCGCTCAGCATGATCTGCAGACGTTCTGGTCGCTCGAGCGCAGCCACCTATAGCCTCCTAACTTTGCTCACTGCGTCGTCTGTGGATTCAGGATTCGTCGTCACTTTTCAAGGTAAATGGTACAGTCAAAAAATTAGTCAAGTATGGCGAATGAGTAAGAGGCTAGCTTGGGTGCGGCAATGCAGGACAAGCAATGGTAGACTTCTACTAACTATTTGAAGGAACAGGGAAATTCGATTGCTTATGCAATAGTATGCGGCTATTATCTTCCTTTATCGCGGCTTTCTATCGGCCGCGAGCGGAGCCAGGAGGCCCCCATGCCCCGATTGTCCATAAAGCTGCTACAGGAATTGCACGCTGCGGTTCGTCGGGCTCTTGAACGTGATCGCCTGCTGAATGTGCCGGCGATTGCCTGGCAGATGAAGGCGCTGTTTCCCAACGAAAATATCAGCATCGCTGAACTGGAGGCGGAGGTGATGGCCGCCGGGATGGCGATGGACGCGGCGATGTTGTTTGAACGGCCCGAATCCTATCCGGCGCACCCTCCACTGCGCGACCCCGAGGGGACGACCCTGCATTGATGCTCAAAGGGGAATGTTGTCGTGCTTCTTCCAGGGATTTTGCAGATCCTTGCCACGCAGCATTCGCAACGCGCGGGCGATCCGCCGACGGGTGGAGTGCGGCATGATCACCTCGTCCACATAGCCGCGCTCCGCCGCGACAAATGGTGAGAGGAAACGCTCCTCGTATCTTCGGGTGTGCTCTGCAATCTTTTCCGCATCTGCGATGTCCTTGCGGAAGATGATCTCGACGGCGCCCTTGGCGCCCATCACGGCGATCTGCGCCGTCGGCCAGGCGTAGTTGATGTCGCCGCGCAGATGCTTCGAGGCCATGACGTCATAGGCGCCGCCGAATGCCTTGCGCGTTATGACCGTTATTTTCGGCACCGTAGCCTCCGCATAGGCGAAAAGGAGCTTGGCGCCGTGTTTGATCAGTCCGCCATATTCCTGCGATGTGCCGGGCAAAAATCCCGGCACGTCGACAAAGGTGACAATCGGAATATTGAAGCAGTCGCAGAAGCGCACGAAGCGCGCCGCTTTTCGCGACGCATCGGAATCAAGCACGCCGGCCAGCACCATGGGCTGATTGGCGACAAAGCCGATGGTGCGCCCCTCGATGCGCCCGAAGCCGGTGACAATATTTCTGGCGAAGTGTTCCTGTATTTCGAAGAAATCGCCCTCATCGGCGGTTTTCAGGATCAACTCCTTGATGTCGTATGGCTTGTTCGCATTGGTCGGGATCAACCGGTCAAGGGAATGGTCCGGCTCGCCGTCGCCTGGACTGAATTCTATCTCGGGAATGTCCGCCGTGTTCGAGGAGGGCAGGAAGTCGACCAGTCGACGCATCTGGAGCAATGCCTCGATATCGTTGTCATAGGCGCCATCCGCGATCGAGGATTTTACCGTGTGAACGTGAGCGCCGCCCAGCTCCTCCGCTGTTACGGATTCATTGGTGACGGTTTTCACCACATCCGGACCCGTGACGAACATGTAGGACGTGTCGCGGACCATGAAGATGAAATCCGTCATGGCCGGTGAATAGACGTCGCCGCCCGCGCAAGGGCCCATTATCACGGATATTTGCGGGATTACTCCGGAGGCCAGAACATTGCGCTGGAATATCTCGGCATAACCCCCGAGCGCTGCAACGCCCTCCTGAATCCGGGCGCCACCTGCATCGTAAAAGCCAATGACCGGCGCTCGATTCTTGAGTGCCATGTCCTGGACTTTCATCACTTTTTCCGCATGCGCCTCCGAGAGGGAGCCGCCGAAAACAGTAAAATCCTTGGCAAAGACGAAGACCGCACGGCCATTCACAGTGCCCCATCCGGTTACCACTCCGTCACCGGCGATCTTCGTCTTCTCCATGCCGAAATCAGTCGAGCGATGTTCGACGAACATGTCGAACTCCTCGAAGGAGCCCTCGTCCAGAAACACTTCGAGGCGCTCGCGTGCGGTGAGCTTTCCCTTGGCGTGCTGGTGCGCGATGCGCGCCTTTCCGCCGCCCTCGCGTGCCGCCGCACGCCGCCTTTCGAGTTCCTCAAGGACGTCCTTCATGTGCCCTCCCTCAGACAGAGCAGGCAGCAGCAGGGCAGTGGGGGAACTTGCTCGGTTTCCTATTCGAGGCCCTGCTGCATGCTGCCTTACTCCCTTATTCCCCTGATGCTACCACGCCCCCGTGTTCGGCATAGAGGCCCACGGCTCGGCCTTGGGCTTGGCTTCGCCCTTCTGCAGGATTTCGATGGAGATGCCGTCGGGGGAACGGATGAAAGCCATGTTGCCGTCACGGGGAGGACGGTTAATGGTGATGCCTGCGTCCATAAGGTGCTGGCAAAATGCGTAAATGTCGTCCACCTCATAGGCCAGATGGCCGAAATTGCGGCCGCCTTGATAATCTTCCGGATCCCAGTTGTAGGTCAATTCCACGAGCGGCGCCTTGTGGCGCTCGGCTGCTTCGACGTCCTCCGGTGCGGCGAGAAAGATAAGCGTAAAGCGCCCTGCCTCATTCTCAATGCGCCGCACCTCCTTCATGCCGAGCTTGTTGCAATAAAAATCAAGCGATTCATCGATATCGCGTACGCGGACCATCGTGTGCAGGTAACGCATGGGCTCTCCTTTTCTTCTTCCGGTTCGATAGCAAGATAGAGCGCTGGCGCATGATGCGCCAATGGGCAATTCCCCGTTCCCACTTATGCCGGAATTATGCCGAACGCACAGTATTTCCGGGTGCTGTTGAAAATCCCGAGCGGGCCTTGCTAAGTCGAGAGAGGGGGATGCAATCTTGATGAGGACAGAATCAATCCACCGGACTTGGGAAGGCAAGACGAAATGGAGGATAAATCCTCGACCGATCGAGGGCTTGCAGAGAACGAAGCCCGGGGGGCGGGCAATAGCGAAAATGTGTCCGATGCAATCGAGGTTGCCGGCGCAATAAAATGGTTCGATGTGGCCAAAGGATTTGGCTTCATCCTTCCCGACATCGCCGAGTTCGGCGACGTTCTCCTGCATGTGTCCTGTCTTCGGCGTGACGGATTCCAAACCGCGTTGAGCGGCGCCCGCGTCGTCTGCCTGGCCAAACGGGGCGACAAGGGGATGCAGGCCTTCAGGGTCGTCTCGATGGATATGTCAACCGCGGTTCATCCCGCGGAGGATCAGGCGCCGCGCACGCGCATCACCGTGGCCCCGGAAAGCGGGCTGGAACGGGCGCTGGTAAAATGGTTCAACCGGACAAAGGGCTTCGGCTTCCTCACGCGCGGGGAAGGGACGGAGGATATCTTTGTGCATATGGAAACGCTGCGCCGGTTCGGCGTGACGGAGCTAAGACCTGGGCAGGTCGTGCTGGTGCGGTTCGGGCGAGGCGATAAGGGCCTTATGGCTGCCGAAATTCATCCTGATATTGGCACTTTGCCGGTTTCCCACTGACGTCCCGGGCAGGCGAAGCGCCCAGAGGAAAACCCGATGCGTCTCTTCCTGCTGATCCTGCTCCTTTTTCCCTTAGGCCTGACTCTCAGTTCGAACGCCCGGGCGGAGCAACCGATGCTGCTGCAAGTGCATCCGGCTCCGCTCGTGGCTGAAACGGCCAGCGGTGAGAAAAGCTTTTCAATCGAAGTGGCGGATGACAATTCCGAACGCCAGCGGGGGCTTATGTTCCGCGAAACCATGAATGATGATCGGGGCATGCTCTTCGTTTTCCCGGTGAGCAGGCAGCATGGGTTTTGGATGCAGAATACCCCCATGCCGCTCGACCTTCTGTTCATCGGGGAAGACGGAAAAGTGAAAGCCATAGAGCAGGGGGTGCCGTTCTCGACGGACAGTATTTCGCCCCCGGTCCAGGCGCGGTTCGTGCTTGAACTCAAGGCCGGAACGGCGGAAAAAACGGGTATCGCCGTAGGCGATCGTCTCCATCATCCGCTCATCGACGCGGTGGCTGGTGAAAGCTAGGCAGCAGGCGGTAACGGGGCAGATGCAGTTTTTCAGTCACGACGGTTTCGAACTCGCCTTCATTGACGAAGGCGAGGGTGACCCGATCCTTCTAATCCATGGCTTTGCCTCCACCCATTTCGTGAATTGGGTGGCGCCTGGCTGGGTGAAAACCTTGAGGGATGCGGGCTACCGCGTCATTGCGCTCGATAATCGCGGGCATGGCCGCTCGACCAAGAGCCACGACCCGCAGGACTATACGCCGGATAAAATGGCGGACGATGCGGCGGCGCTTCTCGATCATCTTGGCATCGAGCGCGCGCATGTCATGGGTTATTCCATGGGCGCGCGCATCGCTGCCTTCCTCGCGCTGGCACATCCCAATCGCGTGGCGACGCTGATCCTTGGAGGGCTCGGCTTTGGCATGGTGGAAGGCGTGGGTGAGTGGGACATCATCGCAGATGCGCTGCTTGCTCAAGATCCAGAGAGCATCACCCACGCGCGCGGCCGGATGTTCCGCAACTTCGCGGACCAGACGAAAAGCGACAGGCAGGCGCTTGCGGCCTGCATCTCCACGTCACGGACCTTGCTTGGTGCGCGTGAAGTGGCGCGGATCCGGCAGCCGGTATTGGTGGCGGTGGGTACAAGGGATGACATAGCGGGAAGGCCCGAATCTCTCGCGGCCATGTTGCCGCAGGGCGAGGCATTCTCGATCGTCGATCGCGATCACATGCTTGCGGTGGGGGACAAGACCTTTAAGGCGCGGGCGCTCAAATTCCTGGCCTCACACCCGCTTTGAGAGGCGCAATTTGACAACATGCTGTTGTCGAAGCATCAGGCGCGAAGCTGCCCTCCAATGGTTGGGCGTCGGAGAAGATTCATGATGAACAATGTTCAGCAAAAGCGCACTCAAGGTGTCGACGACCTGATGGCGCGGCCGGGGCTGGGCTATCGCATCGGCCAGGCAATCGTGGACTGGGCCGAACGGTTGAACCTAAAATATGCGGTGACCGGCAGTCCGCCGGTCTACGATAACGAAACATTCCCATGGGCGGCGGATATCGAACGTGAGTGGACGCTGATCCGGGCCGAGCTCGACCGGGTTCTCGTGCGCAAGGACGAACTGCCCGGCTTCCATGAGATCGTGTCGGAAGTGCGCTCCATCTCAATGGATCGTAACTGGAAGTCTTTCGTATTCTGCGGCTATGGCTCGGTTTCGGAAGATGCCGTCAGCACATGTCCGGAAACATGGCGCATCCTGCAAAAGATCCCGGGTCTGAAGGCGGCCATGTTTTCCATCTTTGAGCCCGGCAAGCACCTGAAGCCCCACCGCGGGCCATATAATGGCGTTCTGCGGCTGCATCTCGGCCTCAAGGTACCCGCCGAGCGGGACAAGGTGGCGATTCGTGTCGCCGACCAGGTCTGCCATTGGGAGGAGGGCAAGGTCCTGATCTTCGACGATGCGTATGAGCATGAAGCCTGGAACCATTCCAGCGAAACACGCGTGGTGCTGTTCGTCGATTTCGTGAAGCCAACGCGCTTCCCGGCAAGCCTGGTGAACGGGCTTCTCCTGAATCTTGCCCCCTTCACGCCGTTCGTGCGGGAAGGGTACAAGGCACAGAAGCGCTGGGAGAAGCTGTTCTTCGCCGGTGGTGATCTGCCGCGATGATTTAACGGCCCAAGGCTGAGGAGATATTCTCAATCGCGCCAATCGTGCGGCGTGCACTTCCATTTGATGGAAAGGGGGGATTTTGGGATTTAATATTCCCGCATGGTACCCTAGATAGGGCTGACGCGCTGCCGGAAATGGAGTTTACGATGACGGCCAGACAAGCGGTTCGTTCGAATGCGCCGCAACAGATTGACCCGATTTGGTCCGAGATCCGGGCCGAGGCACGGACTGCGGTCGAGAATGACGCATTGCTCGCAGCTTTCCTTTATTCCACGATCCTCAATCAGGCGACCCTTGAAGACGCCGTCATTCATCGGATTTCGCAGCGGCTCGATCATGCGGATCTCAGCGCGGATCTTCTCCAGCAGACGTTCCTTGCCATGTGGGAAGATCAGCCTGACTGGAGCAGCATTCTGCGAGTCGACATTCAGGCCTATTACGATCGGGATCCGGCCTGCGACCGGTTTTTGATGCCGGTGCTTTATTTCAAGGGGTTCCACGCCATTCAGACACATCGTCTGGCCCATTGGCTTTGGGGCAAGGGCCGCAAGGATTTCGCGCTTTACCTGCAAAGCCGCTCCTCCGCCGTGTTCCAGACGGACATTAACCCCGCAGCGACAATCGGGCGCGGGATCTTCCTCGACCATGCCACGGGCCTCGTCGTCGGCGAGACAGCCGTCATAGAAGACGATGTATCGATCCTCCAGGACGTAACGCTGGGCGGAACCGGCAAGGAAACGGGCGACCGTCATCCGAAGATCCGTCACGGAGTGCTGATTGGCGCCGGCGCCAAAATCCTCGGAAATATCGAGATCGGCCACTGCACGAAGGTCGCCGCCGGATCTGTCGTCGTCAAGCCCGTGCCGCCCAACAAGACGGTGGCGGGCGTCCCCGCTCGTATCATTGGAGAGGCCGGCTGCAACGAGCCGTCACGCGCTATGGATCAGCTTCTGCTTGAGGAATAGCAGCTTTTTGGCGCGGCCGGAGGTGGCGGGGTTTACAGCCGCGCCGCGCCCATGTCAGAAGCGGGCATCACAGCCCAAACGCGGAGAAGTTTGTTGAAGCCGGAAGAAATCAGGAAGCTCGACGCCTATTTCAAGCGCACCTTCCAAAACCCCGCCCTGCAAGTGAAGGCGCGGCCGCGCAAGGAGGATTCGTGCGAACTCTATCTCGGCGATGAGTTCCTCGGCATCATCTTCAAGGATGAGGAGGAGGGAGAGCTCTCCTACAACTTCTCCATGGCCATCCTCGACGTCGATCTCGATTAGTCTTGTGAGCTGATATTTCCGCCCCAGGCGGTGCGAGAAAAACGGATGCCGATTTATTCGCTCGACGGTCATGTTCCTCAATTTGCAGATGATGCAACAGGTTGGGTCGCGCCCGATGCGACCCTGATCGGGGAAGTGATCATTGGGCGGAATGTCGGCATCTGGTTCGGAGCCGTGCTGCGCGGCGACAATGAGCCCATCACGATCGGCGACGACTCCAATGTGCAAGAACACACGGTGATGCACACAGATAGGGGTTTTCCGCTTACCGTCGGGCGTGGATGCACGATCGGGCACCGGGCGATTTTGCACGGCTGCACGATCGGCGACCACTCGCTGATCGGCATGGGAGCGACCGTGCTCAACGGCGCACGGATCGGCAGTGAATGCCTGATTGGCGCAGGCGCGCTCATCACCGAAGGCAAGGTTTTCCCGGATCGATCCCTGATCGTCGGCGCACCGGCAAAAGCGATCCGCGTGCTGGACGACAAAGCCGCAGCTCAGCTGCGCGCCTCGGCCGCTTCATACGTCGAAAACGCCGAGCGTTTTCGGCGCGGCCTCAAGCTCGTCACCCCTTAACTGCTGAAACTTCTTCATCCCGGCAGTCTGCCGAGAAACGCAGTTTGCGTTGCTCGCGCGGGAGTGAACCTTTTGCCCTCCGCAAAAAAGCGGAGCCGGCCCCAGGGGAGGGGGCCGGCTCCTAACCCGGTCGATGGGGACGGGGAGGTGGGGACTCGACCGGGTTTCCCGGAAGCTCGTCAGCGGGAGGTTGAGATGCTTCCGACAGCGGTTGCGCGGCCGTCGGAGATGGAAACCCAGCGTGAGGCATCGCGCGCCGATTGGCGCTTGAGGAATTGGTATTCGGTTTCGGACCAGCGCAGGATCCGCGGCTCCATGTTGTCGAGGATGAAATCACCCATGCTGGTGTTGACCGTGAGAACGGCGTGACCGTCGCCATTCGGCTGGCGGACGACCGTAACGAGCAGGTCGGACGCTGGTATACCCGCCTTGATCAAAAGCCGGCGCTTCTCGAGAACATAGTCCTCGCAATCGCCGTATATGTCGGGGTAAGACCAGAACTCTTCCACGCCCCACAGATCTTGATCGGTGCTTGGCATCACCGATGTGTTGACAGTGTTGTTGATCTCGACCAGCAGCGCCCAGAGGTCGCGGGTCAATTCGACCGGCGTCGGGTTTGCATTTTGCTGGCGGCACTCCGCTGGCGCGCGGCGGCAGAACTCATAATGGCCGACCGGTTGGGAAGTAATCTCCCCTGTGGGCATGAAGTCACCGGCCGAGTGAGCCACCGTTGCCAAAGAAACAAACAATAACCCCGCGAAAAGCGGCAAACCTTTTTTTAATTGCATGATCCGTCTCCCCGTTATGGAGACACCATGGCAGACGCGAATTTATGCAGGGCAAAAAGAGGAGGTAGAAATAAGACTATATTTTAAACTACTTTGAAATGGATATGTATATAGGAGTTAACGCCAAGGTTGCTAAATGTTAATCATAACAAAATCTGAAAGAGCGCCTGAAGCAGTCTAAAGGCCGGAAATGCTGGGAACGCGGTAATTTTCCAGCGCACGCAGCGTTAGCCGGCTCTGCAATCGATGAATGTGGGGCGTTCAGCGTTACGCGAATTGCGCGAGCAGAGTAGCCGGCTCCTGGATCAAAGAAAATTCCAGGGCAAAGCCATTTTCGAAATGGCGGGTGACGCGACCGCGCAAATTCGCAAGGAAAACCTGGGTGCCGATCGCCGGTCTAGGTGCGGTTTCAATCGCGGCGCCGGAAGCGGAGAGATCGACGATGCGGCAGGGATGCTCGTACCCATCGGGCGTTCGTATCGTGCTCATCGGGTTTGCTGGTGTAACCCGCTCGTAGCGCCGATCTTCCGGTAGATCGAGATCATGCCGGTTGGCGAGCCAAGTCAGTTGTGACGCCAGCTTGTCGCGCTTCCTCTGCGAGGCCTTGATCGTCATCGCAAAGCCATCTTCGAAGATGCGCGCAAGATAGCCTTCAACGCGACCGATATGGTCGAGATATGCGACGATCCGTTCGCCGACCTGCCCTGCTTGCGCTGCCTTAAGCGCGACGCTACCGGGCGACATATCGACGACGCGGCAGGAATGCTCCGAGCGGTCCGGGAGCATATAGCGGCCATATATGCTGATCTTGACGCGCTGAAAGCGGCGCCTTTCGGTGCGCAGGGCTGTCTGGTTCGCTTCAACGACCATGGTCACTCGCTTTTCCGTCGACCAATACCTAGTCGACGAAACGGCCAATCCTAGCAATGTTTGGTTAAAATCGGGTAAGCCGCTAGCGGCGGCGGCCCCCATCGAAAACCAGCAGATGGCGTATGCGGCGGGCATTGCCGCCAAAGGCATCCGCCAAAAACTCGCTGTCCGGCAGGAGCGAGGGAACGGTAACCGGCCTGCGGCTTGTAAGCAGGAGGGGCTCACGGTCCGGATTGATGAGCCGGAAGCTTTCAAGGCGATTTTCGAGAATTGGATCAGCGCCAAGCCAGAATGGTTTGTGGATCGGCTGCAGCGTACCCAATGCGCGGGGATGGCTATCACCATCGATTGGCAGAATCAGGAGCTCAAAGCCGTTCCGACGCCCTTCGTCGGCCACCCCCTCGAACGTGATATAGAGAACCGATTTATCAGCTATGAAGCGACGCATGATTCGCGCGATCGCCTGCTGATCATCATCCGTCCAAAGCGATGTGAAGGAACTTCCTTTCAGCTCCCGGCCATAGGTGGCGCACATGCGCGTGCCGGCCAGGCGGAACAGGACTGTTCCGCGTGCATTGCGTTCCAGGATAAAGGTGTCCGGCAAGAGGGCCTTTATCTCGCCTGGAGCGATTTCGGTCCTCAGAGGCGCCGGTCTGCCCGCCCGCAACCTGTTCCAATATTGGAACAAGTCCATTGATCCATCCTGAAACATACCAAGCCGTCCCGTTTTGAGATTTTGTTATTGTCCCAGAGGTGAACAGAAGCGGCCCCCTGCACACCTCAATGCAGAACAAGCAGGTTGCGTGCCAGCCTTGACCGCCGTTCTTCACGGGAACGGAAGATGATGGTTTATGAGGAGTAAATACCTTGAATTTTAACTTCTTTTTCCGTTCTGACTGCGAACGCCCAAGTGCTCCCGCACCGGCGGTTTCGGGCGGCCGGCGACGGTCCTGGCACGACCCTTGCTTCTCCTGAAGGAGGGACAGGGGACTCGGCCGGGGCAGCCGTCCAGCGCAAATGCTGGGCGGCTTCTGTTTTTCCGCTATGTCTGGTAGGCACGCAGAAACAGCCGACCAGGGACATGACCGAAACCGCCGCCGAAGAAAAAACCGAACCCAAGGAAGAACAGCGACGCCGCGAGCCGGTCTTCAATCTCGCCGGCGTCGTGATCGCCATCATTGTTCTTTGCACGGGCATTCATCTGCTACGGGTCTATGTGCTCAGCCCTGGCGCCGACGACCGGCTTCTCTTGCATTTCGCGTTTCTTCCCATTCGCTACAACGGCGATTACCCCATAGATTTCTATGCTCTCGTCAGTCCGATCACCTATTCTTTCCTGCATGGCAGTTTCGCGCATCTCGCCGTCAATATGATCGCGCTCGCAGCCTTCGGCTCTCCACTGGCAAACAGGATCGGAGCTGTGCGCTTCCTGTTGTTCTGGCTTGCGGCAACGCTGGCGGCTGCCCTTCTTCACCTCTTCTTCTATCCAAGTGATGCTTCGCCGCTTGTCGGTGCGTCCGGCGCCATCTCCGGGATGTGGGGAGCTGCGGCCCGTTTTGACTTCCGGGTGGATCGCAGGGCCGAGAAGCCTGGCTTTTTCGGGCCGGTTCTGCCGCTTTCGGCTGTCGTGCGCTCGCGCATGGCGCTCGTGTTCATCGGCGCGTGGTTCGTCACCAACATTGCCGTGGGGGTGACTTCGGGCACCAATGGCGAGCCGGAGATCGCCTGGATCGCCCATATTGGCGGCTTTCTTTTCGGCCTATTTGCCATCCGTTTCTTCGACAGGCACCCGCCGATGAAGCACCCTGCCTGAGGGCGTTCACTTGCAAAGCCGGACTATTGGGAGCAACATCTGTTCATGGGGACGTTACGGGCGGTTGGCTAGGAGGAGATCGCATGACGGTCAAAGCCATACTGGATACCAAAGGGCGCGATGTGGTGACGATCGCGTCGGAGAAGACATTGAGGGAGGCGGTCGAACTTTTGACAGAGCGGCGCATCGGCGCCGTGGTGGTGATGGATGGCGCAGGGCGCATCGGCGGCATCCTTTCCGAACGCGATATCGTTCGGGCGCTCGCGCGTGAGGGCGCTGCGGCCCTCGATATGGCAACTTCAGCTTTTATGACGGCCAAGGTGAAGACGTGCCGCGAAAGCCACACCGTGAACGAGGTCATGCAGATCATGACGCAGAGCCGCTTTCGCCACCTACCGGTCGAGGAAAGCGGACAGTTGGTCGGCATCGTCTCGATCGGTGACGTCGTGAAGCGGCGAATCGAGGAAGTGGAACGCGAGGCGGAGGAGATCCGTACCTATATAGCGACGGCGTGAAGAGAGGCCGCCGACCTGACGGCAGCCTCGGTTTGTCTTCAACGATTGTCAGTTTGCGAACGGACGAGCTGTAGGCCCCGCCGCGTGATGCGGTAAGGACCACCGTTCGTCGAAGCGACTGCACCTTTGCGTTTGACCTTGCGAAAGAGGGCGAGGTCCAAGCCAGGCAAATGCCACCCATCGCGGGTGATACAGGAAATTTCGGCGATGCGGCCGTCCTCGTCCTTTTCAACCTGGATGCAGCCGCCTTGAGCCAAAATATGAAGAATGCGCTGTTCCGCGCGTGAGATGTCCATTTCTGATCCTGGAAGACCTGTGGCGCACACGCGCCAAAACACGTCGCCGCGCAGCCTGAAAGGCAGCGCGGGGCTCAGGTTCAGCCCTGGCCCGAAGGGGCGCAGGGCCTCAGCAGGTTTCCAGTCTGGTAGACATCAAAACTCCATCTGCGGGCAGCGCTCATAGCGCGATTTAGCGGCTTGCGAAAGCCTTGAGCCTTGTCAGGCTGCCGCGATTGTTTTAGCGAACACGGCTGTAGTTACGTCGTAGCGAAACCCGCTGCATGTTTCTCCCAGAACCCGACTGCATGGACCCATGACAATCATCGATACGCGCACGCCCGATCCAAAGCGGCTCATTCCCGGCGCCACCGGAGACTGGGAAGTGATCATCGGCATGGAAATCCATGCCCAGGTGACGTCTCGCGCGAAGCTCTTTTCCGGCGCCTCTACTGAGTTCGGCGCCGAGCCCAACGCAAATGTTTCGCTGGTGGACGCGGCCATGCCCGGCATGCTCCCCGTCATCAACGAGGAATGCGTGAAGCAGGCGATCCGCACCGGGCTTGGGCTGAAGGCGCAGATCAATCATCGCTCCGTTTTCGACCGGAAGAACTATTTCTATCCGGACCTGCCGCAGGGCTATCAGATCTCGCAATACAAGCAGCCGATCGTGGGCGAGGGGATCGTAATCGTCTCCGTCGGCCCGGCCAAGGACGGCAGCTTTGAGGAGATCCAGGTCGGCATCGAGCGCCTCCATCTGGAGCAGGATGCGGGCAAGTCGCTGCACGACCAGCACCCGACCATGTCCTATGTGGACCTGAACCGCTCCGGCGTGGCGCTGATGGAGATCGTTTCCAAGCCGGACATGCGCTCCGCCGATGAGGCGAAGGCCTTTCTCACCAAGCTGCGCAGCATCCTGCGGTATCTGGGGACTTGCGACGGCAATATGGACGAAGGCTCCATGCGTGCGGACGTGAACGTGTCGGTGCGCCGGCCGGGCGAGCCCTTCGGCACGCGTTGCGAGATCAAGAACGTGAATTCGATCCGCTTTGTCGGCCAGGCGATCGAATCGGAGGCGCGGCGGCAGATCGCCATTCTCGAGGACGGCGGCGCGATTGACCAGGAGACGCGGCTTTTCGACCCCGGCAAAGGCGAAACGCGTTCGATGCGCTCGAAGGAAGAGGCGCATGATTACCGCTACTTCCCCGACCCGGACCTTGTGCCGCTCGTTTTCGACCAGGCCTATGTGGATGCACTTGCCGCCGAGCTGCCGGAGCTTCCGGACGAGAAGAAGGCGCGCTTCATGGCGAGTTTCGGCCTGTCCGAATACGATGCTTCTGTACTCGTCGCGGAGAGGGCGACCGCCGCGTATTTCGAGAAGGTCGCGGCCGGCCGCGACGGCAAAGCGGCGGCGAACTGGGTGATCAACGATCTTTTAGGTGCCTTGAACAGGACAGGAAAAGATATTGAAGATACACCGGTTTCTCCCGATCATCTTGGCACGATCATCGACCTGATCAAGGACGGCACGATCTCTGGAAAGATCGCCAAGGACCTGTTCGAGATCGTCTGGAACGAGGGCGGCGACCCGGTAAGGATCGTGGAGGAGCGGGGCCTGAAACAGGTGACCGACACCGGCGCCATTGAGAAGGCGGTGGACGAGGTGATTGCTGCCAATCCGGACAAGGTGGAACAGGCGAAGGCTAAGCCAACGCTCGCCGGCTGGTTTGTCGGCCAGGTGATGAAGGCGACCGGCGGCAAGGCCAACCCGCAGGCCGTCAACGCGCTGGTGAATCAAAAACTAGGGATCGAGTGACAGGAGCGGGGCGCACGCGTAAAGGCCAAAGCGCGTGAGGCCCTTGCGTTCGGGCCGCCGCGCCGCCATAAGCAGCGCAAACGGTCTGTCACTGCCGCACGAGGAATGCCATGAAACAGTTCCTGCTCCAGTTCTTCACCTGGTGGAACGGCCAGACTTTGGGCACGCGCTTCCATACCTGGCGCAAGGGTGAGCGTGTGGGTGAGGACGAATTCGGTAACGTCTACTACCAGGGCGGCACCGATTCGGAGGGCCGCACCCGCCGCTGGGTGATCTACAACGGATATGCGGAAGCATCCGCGGTGCCTCCGGGCTGGCATGGCTGGCTACATCATAAAGTGGACACGCCGCCCACGCAGGAAGACTTCAAGCCCTATGAATGGCAGAAGCCGCATCTGCCCAACCTTACAGGTACACCCGCGGCCTATCGTCCGCGCGGTTCGGTGCTCACCAATGAGGGGCGCCCGCGCGTGACCGGTGATTACGATGCGTGGACGCCGGGTGGCTGAGCAAATTTATCGCCACATTTGCACAATAACCCGGAGTGTGATCGATCAATCCGGGCAAGGGACGGGAAGCACATGAGGGGAGCAAAAAGCATCTCTCGGGATGCGGTGAGAACCGCCGCAGCGGCGATGGCCGCGGTCTTCCTGGCTTTCCCGGCTCATGCAGAGCGAATCAAGAACCCGGTCGCGGAATTCAGCGGGATCGACAAGATCACCGGCCGCATCACCAATTTCGACGTCTATATGGACGAGACTGTGCAGTTCGGCGCGCTACAGGTCACGCCGCGCGTTTGCTACAGTTCGCCGGAAACGGAAGAGCCGAAGACGGACGCTTTCGTCGAGGTGAACGAAATCACGCTTGACCGGCAGATCCGGCGCATCTTTACCGGCTGGATGTTTGCCGAAAGTCCGGGTGTCAACGCGATCGAGCATGCGGTGTACGACGTGTGGCTGAAGAGCTGCAAGCAGAACTCCGACGTGCCGCCGCCGGCGACGAACTAGCTCCTTTTCCCTTCAGAATTTCGCCGTTTCTTCCAGCGCTTCGGCGAGCATCTGTTCGTAGCGCCTGCGTGGGACGTCGATCGCCCCGAAGCGCCTCAGGTGATCGGTGGTGAATTGGGTGTCCAGCAAAAGAAAGCCGCCGGCCTTCAATCGCTCGACCAGATGCACCAGGCAGATCTTGGACGCATTGGGTTCGCGCGAGAACATGCTTTCGCCGAAGAAGGCGCGCCCAAGCGACACGCCATAAAGGCCTCCGACCAGCTTGCCTTCGCGCCAGGCCTCTACGGTGTGGCAATGGCCGCGCTTGAAGAGTTCCGTGTAAGCCACGCGAATCGGCTCGTTGATCCAGGTTTCGGCGCGTTCCGCCGACGGTTCGGCGCAAGCGTCGATGACGCCGGTGAAATCCGTATCATAGCGGACCTCGTAAGGCTGCCGGCGCAGGAGCTTCCTGAGGCTTTTGGGAACATGGAACTTATCGAGAGGGATAATGCCCCGCATTTCCGGACGGACCCAAAAGACCTCGGGATCGTCCGCGTGTTCGGCCATCGGAAAGACGCCGGTCGCATAGGCGCGCAGCAGCAAATCCGGAGGGATATGGAAACCGGGGGCGAGGGGGCGCGTCATAACGGCGCCTGAAGATTATTCACTGGCTGCGAGATGGTTCTCCAGCCAATGGATGTCATAGTCGCCGTTTGCCACATCAACATTGCCCACGAGCTCACGAAAGAGCGGCAATGTGGAATTGATGCCGTCCACGACGAATTCGTCAAGGGCACGGCGAAGGCGCATCATGCATTCTACGCGGTTGCGGCCATGAACAATGAGTTTGCCAATGAGGCTGTCGTAATAAGGAGGAATGCGATAGCCGGAATAGACCCCCGAATCGACCCGCACGCCAAGGCCGCCCGGCGTATGAAAATGGGTGATTGTGCCGGGCGAGGGGACGAAAGTGCGTGGGTCCTCCGCGTTGATCCGGCATTCAATGGCATGACCATGAAACCGCACTTCTTCCTGACGGACGGAAAGGCCAGCGCCCGATGCTACCCGGATCTGCTCATGCACCAGGTCAATCCCGGTGATCGCCTCCGTCACCGGATGCTCCACCTGAAGACGCGTGTTCATCTCGATGAAGTAGAATTCGCCGTTTTCATAGAGGAATTCTATGGTCCCCGCGCCGGAATAGCCGAGCTCGGCCATCGCATTTGCGACCGTCTCGCCGATTTTCATGCGCTGTTCCACGTTGAGCGCGGGCGAGTTTGCCTCCTCCCATACCTTCTGGTGGCGGCGCTGCAGGGAGCAATCGCGCTCACCGAGATGGACAGCGTTGTGGGCGCCGTCCCCCACCACCTGAACCTCGATGTGGCGCGGCTTTTCCAGATATTTTTCGATATAGACGGCGTCGTCGCCAAAAGCTGCGCCGGCCTCGGTGCGAGCAGTCGCAAGGGCCTCCGCCAGCCCGGCTTCGTTGCGGGCAACCTTCATCCCGCGCCCTCCGCCGCCGGCCGAAGCCTTGATGAGCACGGGATAGCCAACTTCGGCGGCGATTCGCTTCGCCTCGCGCTCGTCGCGCACCGCGCCTTCCGATCCCGGCACGACAGGAATGCCCAATCGCTTGGCCGTACGCTTGGCTTCGATCTTGTCGCCCATAATACGGATATGTTCGGCCGAGGGGCCGATGAAGGTCACGTTGTGCGCGGCCAGGATTTCGGCAAATTTCGCGTTCTCGGAGAGAAAACCGTAACCCGGGTGAACCGCATCCGCCCCGGTGATCTCGCACGCGGCAAGAATCTGATGAATATTAAGGTAGCTTTCGCGCGAGGCGGGAGGACCGATACAAACGCTTTCGTCCGCAAGGCGTACATGCATGGCATCCGCATCAGCCGTGGAATGGACCGCCACGGTCTGAATTCCCAATTCCTTACAGGCGCGCAGCACCCGGAGCGCGATCTCGCCGCGATTGGCGATGAGGATCTTCTGGAACATCAGGGGTCCCGCTACTCGATCACGACCAGAGGCTCGCCATATTCGACCGGCTGTCCATCTTCAACCAAGATGGACTTGACTACGCCGGCGCGGGGTGAGGGGATCTGGTTCATCGTCTTCATGGCTTCGATGATCAACAGGGTCTGGCCCTTCTCCACCGCCTGGCCCACTTCGATAAAGGGTTGTGAGCCGGGCGCGGCGGCGCGATAAGCCGTACCGACCATGGGCGACGGTATTGCGTTCTTGGCATCCTCGAGGGCCGGCGACGGCGCCTGCTCTTGCGCGGCGGCCGCAGGCATGGTCTGAGCCTGGCCGGAAGTGAAAGCGGGTACCGTGGTCTGGATCACGGAAGACTGCCGCGCAACGCGAATGCGCATCCCATTGTCTTCCACCTCTATTTCCGTAAGGCGCGTCTCGTCGAGAATGTTCGCCAATTCGCGAATGAGTTGCTGATCCACACCGTTCTTCTTCATCGACATCTTATCCCCTTGGCCTCAGCGACCAATTATAACCTTGCCGCCAGTGCCTGAAGCGCCAGCGTATATCCGATCGGTCCGAGACCGCAGATCATCCCCGCCACGACCGGAGCCGTCATCGTTCTGTGCCGGAACGGCTCGCGCGCGTGAATATTCGATAGATGCACCTCGATCACCGGTAGCGGGCTCACCGCCCTGATCGCATCGTGGAGCGCAATCGACGTATGCCCGTATGCTCCGGGATTGAGGACGATGCCGGCGCCGCGCTCGCCAGCTTCATGAATCCAATCGATCAGCATGCCTTCGTGATTGGACTGGCGGAATTCGATCTCCAAGCCAAGACCTGCTGCAGCGGCGCGGCAGTCCGCCTCGATATCGGCCAGGGTCTTGCCACCATAGATTCCGGGCTCACGCTTGCCGAGCGTGTTCAGGTTCGGTCCGTTGAGAACGTATACCGTTTTCGCCATTATCTAGTCCCGAGGCATTCCGCTGGCCCTCTATAATCGGCTTCGGCGGCGGCGGAAAGAGCGCAAATACGCTATTCCCCCGTTCCAGGCAGGGACAAAGAGGCGGAAATGCGGCAAGCTCTACTGCCGCGCCGCCGCAATCTTTTCGGTCAGGTGGTCAGCACCTAGCGCGCCATAGACCACCTCGTTGCCCAGGACATAGGAGGGAGTGCCGCTGATTTGCAGCTGGCTTGCGAGCTGATAGGTCTCCGAGAAGCTTGCCTCGATTGCCGGATCCTTCATCGCCTCGCGCAGGGCAGCTTCGTCCGCTCCCAGTTCCAAGGCTATCCGAATTGCAGTCTCCTCGTTTGCCCGTCCTTGCCCACCCAGGAGACGGCGGTGAAATTCGCCGTATTTTTCCGGTTCAAGCTTTTGAAAAGCCTTGGAAACGACATGGGCGGCGTGAGAATCAGGACCGAGGATCGGAAACTCTTTCAGCACAAAGCGCAGGTTCTTGTCCTTGGCAACCAGCGCTTCCATATCGCTGAGCGCCCGTTTGCAATAACCGCAGTTGTAGTCGAAAAACTCAACGATGGTTACATCGCCATCGGGATTGCCGACAAAGCCGTCGCTTGCCTGATGGAAGAGCTTGTCCGCCGAATTGGCGATTGCCTGCTGACTTGCCGCGGCCTGTTCCGCCTTCATCTTCGCTTCTAAGGCGGATTGGACCTCCAGAAGAATCTCGGGATTGGCAAGAAGGTATTCTCGTACGATTCCTTCGACCTGCGGGCGGGTAAGGGCAGGCTGGCCGGTCGACTGCTCCTGCGCATAGGGCTGATTCGTTCCGGCGGCGGCGATCAGGACAGAAGCAAGTGATGCGGCGAAAAGCGAGTTCTTCATAATCTTCCCTTGATTGGCCTGAATAGCCCTATCTGTTGCGGCGGCGACCCAAACCTGGGCGTCGCGAAAAGGATATCACTTCCTGCCTGTTTCACGAAATTCGATGATATCCTGGGCCCGCACCCATTCCGGCGAGCCGCGCTTCAACTTCATCTGAGCGCGCGCCGCCATGACTTTGGCATCGCGATAGGCGCCGGCATGGAAGTAGCCTTCGGCGGTGGCGAGTTCCGCCGACCCGATGTCTCCAAGCTGCCCGTATGCCTGGGCGAGAAAACGGTAGCCGTTGACATATTCGGGCTCACTCGTCAGGCCGGCTTTCAGCTCCGACGCCGCGCGGCGCACGAGGTCCGGCTGGCCGGTTGCAAGCAGTGCCTGGCCGTGACCCACCTGCAGGAGACCGGATGGCGGGGCAAGCCTGACTGCATTCGCATAGGCCTCAGCGGCCTCACGCGGCCGATTGACCTTGATCAGGATTTCGCCGCGCAGCTCGTGAAAATATGGGTTATTGGGCTGGGCGGAAATGAGCTGGTCCACCTTGGCAAGAGCAGAACGCGGATTGCCATGAAGATAGCTGTTGATCGCATCCGCATAAAGGATCGGCAAGCCTCCGGGGCTTTTTCTGAAAACGCGTGCAATGGCGTTTTGCCCCGCCGTATAGGAGGCAATCTTGGCGCGCGCCAGTTCATGGCGGAGCTGCAAGGCCGGTGCATCGACCCGGTCGTAGAAGCGGCTCTGCTTCACGAGCACTTCAAGATTGGCGATACGGTCGCGCGGCATGGGGTGGCTGGTCTGGTAGGGATCCACATTGACACCGGCGAGCGCCAGATCACCCGCCATGCGTTGGAAGGTGATGAGCATGCCGCGGCCGGACTGGCCGGTGCGCTCCAGATACTCGATCGCCGAACGGTCGGCCGTGATCTCTTCCGTGCGCTGATAGGCAAGCAGGCTTCGCCGCGCCGCCTCGGAACCGCCCATGGCCAATCCCATGCCCGCCTGGGCAAGATCGCCCTGATTGCTTGCCGCTGCCGCCACCCCGGCGCCGATCCCGAGCAGAGTGGCCACAATCGCCATGGTTTGGGCGCGCGCGAGCTGTTCGCGCAGCCTATGTTGATGGCCGCCGGCGAGGTGGGCCACCTCGTGAGCGATCACGCCGATAATCTCATTGGGCGTTTCCGCGGTAAGCAGCGCGCCTGTATGGATAAAGATGCGCCTTCCGGCCACGAAAGCGTTGAAACGATGGTCGTTGACCAGCACGATTTCGATGCCGGACTGACTGAGACCCGCTGCCTGAAGGATTGGCTTGGCGTAATCGGCTATCAACGCCTCGATCTCGGCGTCCCGCACGATCGGTACACTGCGCTGCGCCGCGGCCGGCGACGCGCTTGCAAACATGGACGCCACGGTCAGGACTACGGTCAGTATTCGAAATATGAGCACAGCAGCAAATCGGGTTAAATTTACCGTCGTCCGTACGGATATGTCATTATCATGGCAATGAGAAGGCGGCGCGAACTGCATCACGCAAGGCTTTCGTAACGCCAGGTTCCTCAAAAAATGCCTGGCCCCCTCGCATCGGCTTGAGAAAAAACGGATTTTTGGAAGGCACTTTGCGCGGATTCTATTATTTGCTGCATCCTTGTGCGCCGTCCTAAGGAGCGTGGGGCGCTGTGGACATTTTCAAGGAAAATAGCCGGGCAGGGTGCCCGGCTATTTCGTTGCTACCTCGTCCTAAAAGAAGCTCTTGCGCTGCCACCACCCGGTCTTTCGCGCCGGTGCTTCACCGTTTTCCCCGGTAGATGTAACGACGGGTTTTGGCTTTTCCGAAGTGTTGGCAGCGGTTCGCCTTGATGGCTTGGACGGCTTGTCTTCGGGCTTGTCCTCGACCAGTGCTTCGACCGTTGGGGCGGCTGGCGCGGGTTCTTCGTCCTGCGCCACCGGGGCTGGCTGCGCGATCTCGTCGGCAGCCGCATCCTTTTTCGCGCGGGTCTTTCGGCGCGGTTTCTTGGCTGGTTTCTCTTCCACCACCACTTCTTCGGCGGAAACCTCCGCAACAGGCTCTGCCGCTGCCGCTTCGCTCGTCGCCGCGGCGGCTTCGCTCGACACGGCTTCGCTCGCCGCCTCTGCCTGAATTTCGCCCGCCGGTTCCTCTGACTGCGCCGTTACCGCATCTTCCGGTGCGGCTTCCTCGTCCCGGCGATTGCGCTTGCCGCCGCGCTTTCCGCGGTGGCGCTTCTTGCGAGGTCCACCGTCGCCAGCCTCGACGTCTACTGCCTCTGCTTCCGTTTCGGCGGCGGTGAGATCGGCCTCGCCCGTCTCGGCTGCCGGCTCCGAGATTTCCTCTGTTACCGCGGAATGCGGCGCAGCTTGCTCGGCGGCACGGTCCTTTCCTCCACGCCGACGGCGGCGGCGGCGCCGCTTGCGGCCAGGACCGCCCGGCTCCTCGGCTGCCGTCTGCTTCTCCTCCAGTTCCTCCGTCTCTTCGACGTAGGTTTCCTCCTCCGCTTCATCCTCGACTTCCGGCACGGCCTGGACGACCGCTCTCGACGCCGGAACGCGGGTGGAGGGCTGGCCTTTTACAATGGCGTAGTGCTGGGTTCCCAACTCCTCGTCCGTCTCGATCGTGATCTCCACGCCAAACCGCGACTCCATCTCGACGAGCGTCGCGCGCTTGTGATTGAGAAGGTAGAGAGCCGTCGAAGTGGGGGTGCGCACGGTGATATCGTGGCGTCCATCCTTCAACAGATATTCCTCGATGGCGCGCACCACGAGCAGCGCAACAGACGAATCGGAACGCACATGGCCGGTGCCGCCGCAATGGGGGCAGGGCTGCATGGTGCTTTCCAGAACGCTTGAACGGATGCGCTGGCGCGACATCTCCAGCAGGCCGAAATGCGAGATGCGCCCCACCTGGATCCGGGCGCGGTCGCTCTTCAGACATTCTTTCAGACGCTTTTCGACCGCGCGGTTGTTGCGGTTCTCCTCCATGTCGATGAAGTCGATGACGATCAGTCCCGCAAGATCGCGCAGGCGAAGCTGTCTCGATATCTCTTCCGCCGCCTCCAGATTGGTCTGGAGGGCGGTGTCCTCGATGGAATGCTCCTTTGTCGAGCGGCCGGAGTTTACGTCGATGGCGACAAGGGCTTCAGTCTGGTTGATGATGATATAGCCGCCTGACTTTAGCGTCACCTGCGGCTGCAGCATCTTATCCAACTGAGCTTCGATGCCGTTGCGCGCGAAAATCGGCACGCTGTCGCGGTATGGCTGCACAGCTTTCGCATGGCTCGGCATCAGCATGCGCATGAAATCCTTGGCCTCGCGGTAGCCGTCTTCACCGGCCACCAGGATTTCGTCGATATCCTTGTTGTAGAGATCGCGCACCGCGCGCTTGATGAGGCTGCCTTCCTCATAAACGAGGGCAGGGGCTATGGATTCGAGCGTCAAAGTGCGCACCCGCTCCCAAAGCCGCATCAGATATTCGTAGTCGCGCTTGATTTCAGCCTTGGTGCGATTGGCACCGGCCGTGCGAAGGATTACCCCCATGCCTTCCGGTACATCGAGGCCCTTGACCACCTCTTTGAGCCGCTTGCGGTCCTGGAGATTCGTGATCTTGCGCGAGATGCCGCCGCCGCGCGCGGTATTCGGCATCAGCACGGAATACCGTCCGGCGAGCGACAGATAGGTGGTGAGAGCCGCGCCCTTGCTGCCGCGTTCTTCCTTAACCACCTGCACCAGCATGATTTGCCGGCGCTTGATCACTTCCTGGATCTTATAGTTGCGACGCACGGGGCGCCGGCGATTCTGCGCTTCATCAAGCGCGTCCTCTGCGCCAACCGTATCGACCTCATCCGATCCGTTCGCTTCATCCGAGCCGTTGCCATCGGCAGCAAGCGGCTCGGAGACGGTATCGTCCCTGACAGCTTCCGGCTGCGCCACATCCTTGCCTTCGGACACAATCTCGTCGGTCTTAGCATCACGACGACGACGCTTGCGGCCGCGCCCGGCCTGCGCCTCGCCTTCCTCCGCTTCGTCGGCCGCGCGGGCTTCCTCGGCTTCGGCTTCCAAAAGCGCCTGCCGATCGGCAACGGGAATCTGGTAATAATCAGGATGAATTTCGCTGAAGGCGAGGAAGCCGTGGCGGTTTCCTCCGTATTCAACAAAGGCAGCCTGCAGGGAAGGTTCTACGCGTGTCACCCGCGCAAGGTAGATGTTTCCTCTGAGTTGCTTCTTATCTTGTGATTCGAAATCGAACTCTTCGATACGGTTACCGCGCAGGACAACAACGCGGGTTTCCTCCGGGTGGGAGGTGTCTATCAGCATCTTGTTTGGCATAAAATCTTTTCTCCCCGGCAAGAATCCAGTGCCGGATGGAAGCGTTCCGCTTCTCTTCCTGGCTCTTCTGGATTCTCATGCCGGACAATCTGAAGCCTGCCGGTCGGGGTCTTGATGCAGAAGAATGCCGGGCCGCCGCTATACCGCTGCGGATTTTTCCGGGGCAACTCCTCACTGCGCTTAACGCCATAGCATCGCCTGGCAGGACCGTTTCAACCATAGCCCGGATCAACGGGCCGCCTTTTGCTCGTTTGAGCCGGCGCGGGGAACTTCCCGGCCGTTTTCCTCGCTTAAGGGTTTCGGCCAAGCCGCAAACACCTTGAAGAAATCCTCTGAGCCATCATCCGCGCCGGCATCAAGTTCCGGAAACTCGCCCGCCAAATCCGTACCTTACCAGGTTCGAGGTCCCGCCGATGGGCGCTACAATGGTTCAAAACTGCTTTTATGATTTGACACCGTCCATGGCAACCCTGAAATCATCGCCCGGTCCGATCGCGCAGAACGGAACCTGGTTGCCTTGAAGCGGCCCAAAGCTTCGTTTAACGGCGCGTAACGGTTGCCAAATCGAAGTGGGGACTTACGTGGCGGAACGGCCGACTCCAAAAGCCATGCGGGCGCATCGCGCGAGGCGAGAAACACGGCACGGACCGCATGCTTCCGGCCCTTTTCTTCTCTTGCTTTTCCTTCTGACGGCCTTCTGGGGGCCACCAGCATTCGCCCAAGCGGTTCAACCGCTTGTCGCCTATGATCATACCATGGCCGGTGATGCGAACCGTGTGCGGATCGTACTCAACTTCGACCGGAAACCGGAAGTCAACTGGTTTCTCCTGCGCGCACCGCACCGGCTGGTGGTGGATTTTCCCGAAACGGATTTCGGCATCGAGGAGAAGGAGACCGAGCCCCGGGGGCTGATCTCACGCGTTCGCTATGGCCGGATGGCGCCTGGCCATTCGCGGATGATCTACACCATGCCGGGCCCATTCAGGGTCGAGGAGGTCTCGGTGCTGAAAAACGAGACCTCGCAGGGTTACCGGATGATCGCCGATATCGTTTCAGCTTCGGAGAGCGATTTCGAGTCGGCAATGCGCGAGCGCCTTGCCGCTGCGCCAGATGCAGGAACTGCAAAGGAAGTGGTGAAGCAAACGCCGACGGATGACCGCTTCATGATAGCGATCGATCCCGGCCACGGCGGAATCGACGGGGGAGCGCGCGGCGTGAGCGGCACCTTCGAAAAGACGATTACTCTTACTTTTGCTCAGGAACTCAAGAAGAGCCTCGAGGCAACCGGCAAATACAATGTCGTGCTTACGAGAAACGAAGACGTTTTCCTGCGGCTCGACGAGCGGGTGCGAATTGCGCGCGAGAACGAGGCCGACCTTCTCATTTCCATCCATGCCGATGCGATTTCAATGCGCGATTTCCGCGGCGCCACGGTTTATACCTTGTCGGATCGGGCCTCCGACGCGGAGGCGGCGGCAACGGCTGCACGGGAAAACCTCTCCGACGAGCTCGCGGGCTTGACGGCAGAGGAGGAGCAGGACCATGTCGCCGACATTTTATTCGACCTCATCCGCCGGGAGACGCACGCCTTCTCCATCCATTTTGCCCGCACCTTGCTCGACAGCCTCGGCGAGACGGTGCACCTGGTCGGCAATCCCCTGCGTTCAGCAGGTTTTCTCGTTCTCAAGGCGCCGGATGTGCCCTCCGTTCTCGTTGAGCTCGGCTATCTGTCAAATCCGGAAGACGAGAAACAGATGAAGGACCCGGCCTGGCGCGCGAAGGCAGTCGATTCGATCCTTCGGGCGATCAACATATTCGCTGCCGCGAGGGCGGGTGGATAAGCCGATCCGTTGCAATCTCACAACGCTCTCGCTTCTTTTTGCGTTGGCAAACGATAAAGGCTGGCGGGCTGCCTAATTTTGCTCACAAGACGCAGGCAGGTGATGCGCATCGTCGTGATTTCACCTCCGGGCGATTATAGTGCTATCATTGCCGGGGGAGGAGTAGCCGGGCTACCGGTCACACTGGAGCGAGCATGTTACGTCTCTTAGGATATTTTTTCGGCATCGGCATTGTCTTTGCGCTGATTGCTGCTGCAGGTGTGGCACTCTATGTCGGAGATCTGTCGAAAGACCTGCCTGATTACGAAGTGCTGGCAAAGTATGAACCGCCGGTGATGACCCGCGTTCATGCGTCCGACGGTTCGCTGATGGCGGAATTCGCCCGCGAGCGGCGCCTTTACCTTCCGATCAAGGCCATTCCGGACCGTGTAAAGGCCGCATTTCTTTCGGCTGAGGACAAGAGCTTCTATTCCCACCCTGGCGTTGATCCGGCGGGTCTGGTCAGCGCTGTGTTCACCAATCTGCAGAATATCGGTACCGGGCGCAGGCCGGTCGGTGCATCCACGATCACGCAGCAGGTGGCAAAGAATTTCCTGCTGAGCTCTGACCAGACGATCGAGCGGAAGATCAAGGAGATGATTCTCGCCTTCCGTATCGAGCAGGCTTACTCCAAGGATCGCATCCTGGAGCTTTATTTGAATGAGATCTTCTTCGGTCTTGGCGCATACGGAATCGCCGGCGCGGCATTGGCCTATTACGACAAGCCTGTTTCAGAACTCAGCATAGCGGAAGCCGCATACCTCGCCTCGCTGCCCAAAGGGCCTTCGAACTACCATCCTTTCCGTCATACCGATCGCGCCCTCGAGCGCCGCAATTGGGTTATCGATCGGATGCACGCGAACGGCTACATCACCGCCAAGGAAGCCGCGGAGGCGAAGGCCACCGGCCTCGACGTGAAGCCGCGGGAACGTGGCAATTATCTCGCCGGCTCTGAATATTTCACCGAGGAAGTCCGGCGTGAGCTTATCGCGCGCTATGGAGAGGACGCCCTTTATGATGGCGGCCTCTATGTACGCACTACGCTCGATCCAAAGCTGCAGCTTCTCGCTGAGAAAGCCTTGCGCCACGGCCTGATGAAGTACGATACCCTGCGGGGCTACCGCGGGCCGGTGAAGCATATCGATATCTCCGGCGATTGGGGCGAACCGCTGGCCGAAGTGCCCGGTCTGCGTGACGTATCCGAGTGGGCTTTGGCCGTTGTCCTTGAAGCTTCCGGCAACGATGTGAAGATCGGGATACAGCCCAAGCGCGAGATCTCCGGCGAGCTGTCGAAGGAGCGGGAAACCGGAACAATCGACACTGGCGATATCGGCTGGGTGCTCCGTCACGTGGTCGATGGGAAGCTCCTCAAGGCAAAGTCGCTAGAGGACGTGTTCGAGCCGGGCGATGTGATCTATGTCGAGCGCAAAAGCGAGCGAGAGGATACGTGGCTGGTTCGGCAGGTGCCGGCAATCGGCGGCGCGCTGGTTGCCATGGATCCGCACACCGGCCGCGTGCTTGCAATGGCGGGAGGCTTCTCTTACGCGGCCTCCGAGTTCAACCGCGCCACGCAGGCCTACCGCCAGCCCGGCTCCTCCTTCAAGCCCATCATATATGCCGCGGCACTCGACAACGGATACACGCCCGCGACGGTGATCATGGACGCGCCGCTCACCATCCACGTCGGAAACCAGGTATGGGAGCCGAAGAACTATGGCGGCGATTTCGCCGGCCCCTCCACGCTGCGCACAGGCATCGAGCGCTCGCGTAACTTGATGACGGTTCGGCTAGCGCAGGATATGGGAATGGATCTTGTCGCCGAATATGCGGAGCGTTTCGGCATCTATGACGACATGCCGGAGCACATCGCCATGTCGCTGGGCTCGGGCGAGACGACGGTGATGCGCATGGTCTCGGCCTATGCGGTCATGGCCAATGGCGGCAAGTTCATCCAGCCCTCGCTCGTCGATCGCATCCAAGACCGCTACGGTAGGACCGTCTACAAACACGACACGCGCGAGTGCGAGGGCTGTGCGGCCGATGCTTGGAAAAATCAGCCCGAAGCCGAGCTGATCGACAATCGCGAGCAGGTGCTTGACCCGATGACCGCGTACCAGATCACCTCCATAATGCAGGGCGTGGTGCAGCGCGGCACGGCAAGCAGCCTGGCGGAGCTCGGCCGCCCCATTGCGGGCAAAACCGGTACGACGAACGACGAGAAGGATGCCTGGTTCATTGGCTATACGCCGGACATGGTCGTAGGCGTTTTTATGGGATACGATCAGCCGAAGCCCATGGGCAAGGGTTCCACCGGCAGCGGCCTGGCAGCACCGGTCTTCAAGGAGTTCATGGCGGACGCCCTGAAGGACATGCGTCCCGTGGACTTCCAGGTTCCCGAAGGCATGCAGCTCATCGCCATCGACCGGAAGACCGGCATGCGCGCTCAGGAAGGTGCGCCCGGCACCATCCTGGAAGCCTTCAAGCCCGGCACCGGCCCGGCGGACAGCTATTGGGTCATCGGCATGGAGAGTTCCCAGGTGAGCACCGGCGCGAGCAATATCTCGCCCGAGGCAAACCGGGCGATCACCTCCGGGGCAGGCGGCCTCTTTTAGCCCTTTGCAAAGCCCGAAAGCGGTCCTATCGCAGATGGGGCCGCTTTTTCTTTACACGCGGTGCTTCGATACATAAGTTCCGCCGCGAGTCGGGTGACGAGCCGGCATCTTCAAAGGAAAGAAATCATTCATGCGTGCGGAAACCGCCAATCTGATCGATGAAATCAAGCAGGCAATAAGCCTGCTGAGGAGGTATCTTTGACTGGGACGAGGCGGTAAAACGGCTCGAATACCTCAATTCCCGCGCCGAGGACGGCAACCTGTGGAACGATCCGCAGGAAGCGCAGAAGCTGATGCGCGAGCGCCAGTCTCTCGAAGAAAACATCAATGCGATCAATGGTCTCAGCCGATCTCTTGATGACAATGTAGAGCTGATCAAGCTCGGAGAGGAAGAAGGGGACGCGGGGATCGTCGAGGAGGCGGAATCCGCTATTCGCTCGCTGCGCGGGGAGATTTCGGCGCGCCAGATCGAGACGCTTCTTTCCGGAGAGGCCGACGCCAACGACACATATCTGGAGGTTCATGCCGGCGCGGGCGGCACGGAAAGCCAGGACTGGGCCTTGATGCTGCTTCGGATGTATACGCGCTGGGCGGAGCGGCGGGGCATGAAGGTCGAGACGCTTGAGGTGCATGACGGTGAGGAGGCCGGCATCAAATCGGCCACCATTCTCGTCCACGGCCACAATGCTTACGGCTGGCTCAAGACCGAATCGGGCGTGCACCGGCTGGTGCGGATCTCGCCTTTCGACAGCAATGCACGCCGGCACACGTCATTCGCGAGCATCTGGGTTTATCCGGTTATCGACGATTCGATCGAGATCGAAATCCCGGAATCAGAGGTGCGGATCGACACCTATCGCTCTTCCGGCGCTGGCGGACAGCACGTGAATACGACGGATTCGGCCGTGCGCATTACCCACATCCCGACGGGCATCGCAGTTGCATGCCAGCAGGAGCGCTCGCAGCACAAGAACCGGGCGAAGGCGTGGGAGATGCTGCGCGCTCGGCTTTATGAGCTGGAGCTGAAGAAGCGCGAGGAGGCGGCAAACGCCACCGAGGCGTCAAAGAGCGACATCGGCTGGGGGCACCAGATACGCTCCTACGTGCTGCAGCCATATCAGCTCGTCAAGGATCTGCGCACCGGTGTGGAGAGTCCTAGCCCGCAGGACGTGCTGGACGGGGACCTGGACGAATTCATGAAGGCTTCGCTTTCGCAGCGTGTGGGCGGTGTTGAGCCGGCGGAAGTTGCGGATATCGACTGACCTTACGCACGACGTCTGTGTACCCTCAAAAACCATAATTCCATTTGAGGCCTGTAGCTTGTGCGGTAGTGCTGTATAGCTGACCGGAGCCGGCGCCGAGATCGGCTCGATCATTCATTGCGAGATGTCCATAGGGGATCGAAAATGTGTGGAATTGTGGGGATCATCGGGCAAACGCCGGTCGCACCACTCATCGTCGATGCGCTGAAACGGCTCGAATACCGCGGTTATGACTCCGCGGGCGTGGCCACGGTCGAGCATGGCAGGCTCGCCCGCCGGCGCGCGGAAGGGAAGCTGATCAATCTGGAAAAGCGTCTCGACGAAGAGCCGCTTGGCGGGCTGATCGGCATCGGCCATACGCGCTGGGCCACCCATGGCGTTCCCAATGAAACCAATGCGCATCCGCATTTCTCCGGCGACGTGGCCGTGGTCCATAACGGCATCATCGAGAATTTCGCCGAGTTGCGCGACGAGCTCATTGCCGACGGTTTTACCTTTGCCTCGCAGACGGATACGGAAGTTGTGGCGCATCTGATCGAGCGGGAATTGCGTCGCGGGAAAAAGCCGAGGGATGCAGCTTTTGCGGCGCTCCGGCACCTGCGGGGCGCCTTCGCGCTTGCTGTTCTGTTCCAGGGCGACGAAGACATGATCGTCGGCGCCCGCAATGGGCCGCCGCTCGCTGTCGGTCATGGCGAGGGCGAGATGTTCCTGGGCTCCGATGCGATTGCGCTCGCCCCCTTCACCGATGCCATCACCTATCTGGAGGACGGTGACTGGGTTGTGGTGCGCCGTTCGGGCATGGAAATCTTCGATATGGAAGGCAACCCCGTCGAGCGGAAGCGGCAGCAGTCGATCGGCACCAGCTTCCTGGTCGACAAGGGCAACCATCGGCATTTCATGGAGAAGGAAATCCATGAACAGCCGGAGGTGATCTCCCACACGCTCGCCCATTACCTCGATTTCATCAGCGGCGGCGTGAAGCCGTTCGAGACTCCTTTCGACCTGGCTCGGGTCGACCGCCTGGAGGTCTCGGCGTGCGGCACGGCCTATCTGGCTGGACTTATCGGCAAATATTGGCTGGAGCGCTATGCAAGGCTGCCGGTCGATATCGATATCGCATCCGAGTTCCGTTATCGCGAGATGCCGCTTTCCAAAGGAAGCGCGGCGCTCTTCGTTTCACAATCGGGCGAGACCGCCGATACGCTCGCCTCGCTGCGTTATTGCCGGCGTGAGGGCTTGCCCATCGCCTCGATCGTGAATGTGCGCGATTCGACCATGGCGCGTGAGAGCGACGGTATTTTCCCGACACTTGCGGGGCCGGAGATCGGGGTGGCCTCTACCAAGGCGTTCACATGCCAGCTTGCGATTTTCGCTGCCCTGGCCGTGCGGGCGGGGCTCGAGCGTGAAACCATTTCCAGGGAAGAGGCCGGACGGCTCGTGCGCGCCCTGTCTGAAGCGCCACGCTATGCCGCGCAGGCCCTGAAGTTGGAAAGCCGGATCGAACAGGTCGCGCGCGAGATGTCGCGGGTGCGCCATGTGCTCTATCTCGGCCGTGATACGAGCTATCCGCTGGCTCTTGAAGGTGCGCTCAAGCTCAAGGAGCTCTCCTATATTCATGCCGAGGGCTATGCCGCGGGTGAGCTCAAGCACGGGCCGATTGCACTCATTGACGAAAACATGCCCGTGATCGTGATTGCGCCATACGACCGCATTTTCGAAAAGACTGTTTCGAACATGCAGGAGGTTGCAGCCCGCGGTGGACGCATCATCCTCATAACGGACGAGGAGGGTGCTTCACGTGCTTCGCTCGACGATTTCGAGACGATCGTGATGCCAACCGTCCCGGAATTCATAGCCCCCATCATCTATGCGCTGCCGGTCCAGATGCTCGCCTACCATACGGCCGTCGCGCTGGGCACGGATGTTGACCAGCCGCGCAACCTCGCTAAGTCGGTGACGGTGGAATAGCGGCTAGCGGCTCCTTTGCTCTGGACGTGGGATAGCGCGGTCACGTAAGGTTTCCGCGTGTCACAGCTTTTTCTCCTGCCGAACCAGATACAGGGTGCCGCTCTATGATGACGCGCCTGCGCAACTATTTTCTGACGGGGTTTGTGGTCGCCGCTCCGCTGGCGATCACCGCCTATCTCGTCTGGGGGTTTATCGGCTGGGTGGATTCGTGGGTGAAACCCTATATCCCCGCCCGTTACAACCCCGACAACTATCTGCCGTTCGCGGTCCCAGGCTTCGGCCTCATCGTCGCGGTGGTGCTGATCACGCTGATCGGCTTCCTGACCGCGAACTTCATCGGCCGGACCATCGTTTTCTACGGCGAATATATCCTCGACCGAATGCCGTTTGTGCGCAGCGTTTATAAGACGCTGAAAAACATCCTTGAGACTGTGCTGCATGAACGATCCGATACGTTCAAAAAAGTCGGTCTCGTCGAGTATCCGAGAAAGGGGCTCTGGGCGCTCGTCTTCATCGCCACCGAGGCGCGCGGCGAAGTGATGGAAAGGACGGCGACTGACGAGGACCCGACCATCGCCGTGTTCCTGCCCACCACCCCCAATCCCACGTCGGGCTACTTGCTTTATGTGCCGAAAAGTCAGGTGATAGAGCTGTCGATGACCGTGGAGGATGGCGCCAAGCTGATCATTTCGGCTGGGCTGATCTCGCCGGAATACCAGCAGCAGAAGATGGAACTGCTTGCGGACGAAGCGCAGAAAGCACGCCGAGTCGCCCGGCCGGGGAACAGCGGCGATTCGCTGGGCAAGTAAGCTAGCCTGCACGCAGGAGCCGCACCGCTTCGTCCTTGCCGAACAGATAAAGGAGCACGCGCAGCGCCCGGCCGCGCTCGCTCGCAAGTTCGGGATCGCGCGAGAGCAGAAGGCGGGCATCGTCCCGCGCGGTTGCCAGAAGCTCGGCATGGAACTCGAGTCTTGCAACCTGGAAACCCGGCGTGCCGGACTGGCGGGTGCCAAGAAGGTCGCCTTCGCCGCGCAATTTCAAATCCTCTTCCGAAATCAGGAAGCCGTCCTCGGTCTCACGCAGGATGGCAAGCCTGCGTTTCGCCACTTCGCCCAAGGGCGGCTTGTAGAGAAGCACGCATGAGGAGGGCTTATCACTGCGTCCGACGCGGCCGCGCAGCTGATGAAGCTGGGCGAGGCCGAACCGTTCGGCATGCTCGATAACGATGATGGTCGCATCCGGCACATCGACACCCACTTCAACCACCGTAGTGCCGACGAGGATGCGCGTCTGCCCATCCTTGAAGGCGCGCATGGCCTCATCCTTCTCCCGCGCCGCCATGCGGCCGTGGACAAGGCCAACCGCATGCCCGAATACATGCTTGAGCGAGGCGAAACGGTCCTCTGCCGAGGTAAGCTCGATTGCTTCCGACTCCTCGACGAGGGGGCAGATCCAATAGATCTTTTGGCCTTCCGCGATTGCGTTTTGCAGGCGGTCGATCAATTCGTCCAGCCGGTCCGTCGGCATGGTGACCGTGCGGATCGGCTTGCGGCCTGCCGGCTTCTCCGTCAGCCGCGACACATCCATATCGCCGAAGGCAGACAGCACCAGCGTGCGCGGGATAGGGGTCGCGGTCATCACCAGCATGTCCGGCGCGTCGCCCTTGGCGTTGATCGCCAGCCGCTGATGCACACCGAAACGATGCTGCTCGTCGATGATCGTCAGCACGAGGTCATGAAACTGCACCGTTTCCTGGAAAAGCGCATGTGTGCCGATCACGAAAGAGACCTCGCCGGAAGCAATACCGGCGAGAATTTCCTGGCGCTCGCGGCCCTTCTCGCGCCCGGTAAGCAGCGCAGCTTTGAGGCCGGCCTTTTCGGCGAGCGGAGCAATGGTCCCAAAATGCTGACGGGCAAGCAGTTCCGTCGGCGCCATCAGGGCGGATTGGCCGCCGGCCTCGGCCGCGCGAGCCATGGCAAGCAGCGCCACCACCGTCTTGCCCGCGCCCACATCGCCCTGGAGGAGCCTCAGCATGCGCTCGTCCTTGGCCAGGTCGGCAAAGATATCGGCCACGGCGCGTTCCTGGGACGGGGTGAGCGAATAGGGAAGCGCGTGCTTTATTCTTGCAGCAAGCATGCCATCGCCATTCAGCGGACGCCCAGCGAGTTTTCGTGTCCGTGCGCGGACAAGCGCAAGTGAAAGCTGACTCGCCAGCAATTCGTCATAGGCGAGCCGCTGCCATGGTGCGTTTTCTGGGGAGATATCCTCCACATTTTTGGGATCGTGGAGGCGATCAAGCGCGGCGCGGAAGGAGGAAAATCCGAGCTGTGTCTTGAGCGCTTCGTCCTGCCACTCCGGCATATCCGGCACGCGGGCGACAGCCTGCGCGATGGCGCGGCGCAGCACCTTGGGCGATAGGCCGGCAGTGAGCGGATAGACTGGCTCGAGGGGCGGCAGGCTCGCGGCTTCCGAGGCGGGCACGATATAGTCCGGGTGGACCATGGAAGGCCGGCCGTTGAACCATTCCATGCGCCCTGAAACCAGCACCTCGCTACCCACCGGAAACTGCTTCTCCAGATAAGCCGGGTGCGCATGGAAAAAGGTGAGCGTGATCTGACCCGTCTCATCGTAGGCGAAGACGCGGTAGGGCACGTTCTTCTTGCCGCGCGGGGGCGGCTGATGACGGTCTACCGTGAGCCTGAGCGTTACGATCGCGCCTTGTGGCGCATAGGCTACTTCCGGCCGGTTTGTGCGGTCGATCAGCGAATGCGGCAGCACGAAAAGCAGATCGCCCACGCGCAAGGGGCGATTCGTGAGGTCTGCCGGCACCACATTGGCGATCAGCCCGGCCGTGCGGCTGCCGATGCCTTCGAGCGCTGTTGCAGGGGCAAAGAGAGGATCGAGAAGCGAAGGACGCATAGACGAGAGCTTAGCGGCAGGTGAGGGCAGATGAAATGCTTCCGAGAGGCTGACTTTCCACAGATGAAACGCTATATGCCCTCTCTCATCGCGAAAGGCACGCCCATGACTGGAACAATGCGTTCAAGCGCCAATCTCGAACCGCGCAGGCGCCGCATCCTGGTGCGCTCATGGCGGCGCGGCATGCGAGAAATGGATTTGGTGCTCGGCGGTTTCGCTGACGCGCATATAGAACAGCTTTCCGATGAGGAACTGGCGCAGTTCGAGGCCTTGCTCGATGTGCCGGATGCGACACTTCTGCAATGGGTCACCGGAGAAATGCCGGTGACCGCTCCCCATGATACGGCGCTCTTTGAGCGTATTCGCGCCACCTGTGGCGCGACGATCACCTGACAGAACATCGAAATGAACGAGCTGATAGATCCCATCGGCCTTGCGCGCCGGAACGGCCCCGCAATCGTTGACGGAGTTGCCGACGGTTACGAGCCCTTTGCGCTGGCGCGCATCTCCGCTGAAATTGCGCCTGACGGGCCGCTGATCTTTGTGGTGCGCGATGGGCAGCGCTTGCCGCTCATCGCGGAGGCGCTGCAGTTCGCAGCGCCCGGCCTGCCGGTGATGACGTTGCCGGCCTGGGACTGCCTGCCTTATGACCGGGTCTCTCCCGGCGCCGATGCCGCCGCCCGCAGGCTCGATGCACTTTCGGCCATGGCTGCCCTGAAAAAGAATCCGCATCGCGCCGTGGTGCTGGTTAGCGCAAACGCGGTCCTCCAGCGCATGCCGCCGGCAAAGCACATCGCGGCACAGGGATTTCGCGCCAAGCCCGGCAACCAGGTGGACATGGAGGCGCTCATCGGGCGGCTGGAGACGGCTGGCTTCGAGCGCGTTCCCACGGTGCGCGATATGGGCCAATATGCCGTGCGCGGCGGCATTCTCGACCTCTTCGCACCCGGCTGGGAAGAGGCGCTGCGGCTCGATTTCTTCGGCGACACGCTCGATTCCATCCGTGCTTTCGACGTGGCCACCCAGCGCACGACAGGTCAACGCACCGAGGTGATGCTGCAGGCCATGAGCGAGGTGATGCTGACGCCGGACACGGTAAGCCGCTTCCGCCGCCACTATATCGAGACGTTCGGTGCGCCCTCGCGCGACGACGCGCTCTATGCCGCGATATCGGAAGGGCGGCGCTTCTCCGGCATGGAGCACTGGCTGCCGCTCTTCTATGACGGGCTGGAGACCGTGTTCGACTATCTGCCGGACGCGCCGCTCGTCTTCGACCATCTGGCGCAGGAGGCGGTGAACGAACGGCACGCGCTGATCAACGACCATTATGAGGCGCGAAAGCGCCAGCTCTCCGAAGGCGCGGGGCTTGGAGATTCTGTGCCCTATAAGCCGATCGAGCCGCAGCAGCTCTATCTCGATCCGCAGGAAATCTCAGCGGCGGCCGAAGCGCGGGCTTTCATTCAGCTCACGCCTTTCGCCACGCCCGAGGCTGGCGGCGCCAAGGTGTTCCATGCGGGTGCTTCGGCGGGGCGCAGCTTCGCCGAGGAGCGCGCCGATCCTAACGCCAATGTCTTCGACCATGTGGTCAAGCATATCGGAGAATGGCGGGCGCACGGGAAGCATGTATTGATCGCCGGCTGGAGCGAGGGTTCGGCCGACCGGCTGAGCCAAATCCTCGCCGAGCATGGGCTAGGCGGCGTTGCGCGCGTGACAAGCCTGGGCGAGCTCGCCAAATTGCCGAAAGGGCAGGCGGGGCTTGGGGTCCTGCCGCTGGAGACGGGTTTCGAGACCCCAAAGCTGGTCGTTGTCGCGGAACAGGATATTCTAGGAGACCGGCTCGTGCGCCGCTCCAAGCGGCGTAAGCGGGCGGCAGACTTCATCTCCGAGGCAAGCGCGCTGTCGGCAGGCGATATCGTCGTCCATGCCGACCATGGCATCGGCCGTTTCGTCGGCCTCAAAACGATCGAAGCGGCAGGGGCTCCGCACGAGTGCCTGGAAATCCACTATGCGGGCGACGACCGGCTTTTCCTGCCGGTCGAAAATATCGAGCTTCTATCGCGCTATGGCTCCGACTCTGCGGAGGCAACGCTCGACAAGCTCGGCGGCGGTGCATGGCAGTCGCGCAAGGCGAAGCTGAAGAAGCGCCTCCTCGAAATGGCGGGCCAGCTGATCAAGCTTGCCGCCGAGCGGCAGATGCGCCCGGCAGCGAAGATCATGCCGCCCGAGGGACTCTATGGCGAATTCGCCGCACGCTTCCCTTATGAAGAGACGGACGACCAGCAGACCGCCATTGATGCCGTCATCGAGGATTTCAGCTCCGGCCGGCCCATGGACCGACTCGTTTGCGGCGATGTGGGCTTCGGCAAGACCGAAGTGGCGCTCAGAGCCGCTTTCCTGGCGGCCATGGAGGGCCTTCAGGTGGCGGTGGTTGTGCCGACCACGCTGCTCGCCCGTCAACATTTCAAGACCTTTCGCGATCGCTTTGCGGGGCTTCCCGTGACCGTGCGGCAGGCCTCGCGCCTCGTCACGGCCAAGGAACTCGCGGAGACGAAAAAGGGGGTGGCGGACGGCACAGTCGATATCGTTGTGGGCACGCACGCTCTGCTTGGCAATTCGATCCAGTTCAAGAATCTGGGGCTGCTGATTATCGACGAAGAGCAGCATTTCGGCGTGAAGCACAAGGAGCGGCTGAAGGAGCTGAAAGCGGATGTGCACGTGCTGACGCTCTCGGCCACGCCGATCCCGCGCACGCTTCAGCTTGCGCTCACAGGCGTGCGGGAACTCTCGCTGATTGCCACGCCGCCGGTCGACCGCATGGCGGTGCGCACCTTTATCTCGCCCTTCGATCCGCTCGTTATCCGCGAGACGCTCCTGCGTGAGCGCTATCGTGGCGGCCAGAGCTTCTATGTCGTGCCGCGCATCTCGGATCTGGCGGAGGTGAAGGAATTCCTGGCGGAGCAGGTACCGGAGCTCAAGGTTGCGACCGCGCATGGCCAGATCGCCGCGGGTGAACTCGACGACATCATGAACGCCTTCTATGACGGCAAATATGACGTGCTCCTCTCGACCACGATTGTGGAATCGGGCTTGGATATCCCGACGGCAAACACGCTGATCGTGCACCGGGCCGACATGTTCGGCCTGGCGCAGCTTTACCAGCTGCGCGGCCGTGTGGGGCGCTCGAAGGTGCGTGCCTATGCGCTCTTCACGCTGCCGGCCAATCGCACGCTCACACCGACGGCCGAGCGGCGGCTGAAGGTGCTGCAGTCGCTCGACACGCTGGGCGCCGGGTTCCAGCTTGCAAGCCATGACCTGGATATCCGCGGAGCCGGCAATCTTCTGGGAGAAGAGCAGTCGGGCCACATCAAGGAAGTGGGCTACGAGCTCTATCAGCAGATGCTGGAGGAGGCGGTGGCAGAGCTGCGGGGGACCGGCGAGACGGCCGATACAGGCTGGTCTCCGCAAATCACCGTCGGTACAGCCGTCATGATCCCCGAGCATTATGTGCCCGACCTGCAGCTTCGTCTCGGCCTTTATCGCCGGCTTGGCGAGATCGAGACGCCGGAGGAGATCGATGGTTTCGGCGCCGAACTTATCGACCGCTTCGGGCCGATGCCGGAGGAAGTGCAGCACCTTCTCAAGATCGTCTACATCAAGGCGCTCTGCCGGCGGGCGAATGTGGAGAAGCTCGATGCCGGGCCGAAGGGCGTGGTGCTCCATTTCCGCAACAAGGAGTTCCCGGAACCGGCTGGCCTGGTTCGCTTCATCGGGGAGCAGGGGCAGTTGGCCAAGATCAGGCCGGACCAAAGCGTGGTCTTCATCCGGGACTGGCCGACACCGGAAAAGCGGCTTGCCGGGGCCGCTGTCGTGATGACGCAGCTTGTGCGGCTGGTGGAGAAGCAGGCAGCCTAGATAAGGGCGACCACGAGGCCCGCCAAACCGAGGATCGCTCCCGCAGCACCCAAAATGACCGACCAGAACGCGAGCCAAGCCGGAATCCAGATCGAAGGATTGTTGGAGTCCAGATACCAGCGAAGCTGACCGAGCCTGCCTGCCTTGGTGAATGAGAAGTCGTAGGTCTGATCGAACATGACGCCGAGGTCGAGACGCGTGTCCAAATCCATCTCGATGGCACCTTCCTCTTCCGTACCTAGAACGGAAACGTAGGAGGAATTGCCGTTAACGGACAGTTTGACGACGTGGTTACGGCCAATTCCATTGCGGTGTTTCTTGTGAATCCGGACGATATCGCGAGCCGTATCCGGCACGCGCGCCTTCATAACCCGCAATGTCACATTGCTGATATCGCTCATTTTCCGCTGCCCCCGCGGTGAACTATTCCTGTGGGTTCTCCAACTCGCCCTTTTCCTTTGCCTCGCTCACCTTCGTGATCGCGTCCGAGAGCGCTCTAGGTGGCTGAGCCCCCATCAACGCATATCGGCCCTCGAGCAAAAAACAGGGGACACCTGTGATGCCCATGCGCTGGGCCGTCTCCACCTCCGCCTTCACCTCATCGCGGTCTGCCTGGGTGGGCAGCAGCGTTTCGACCAAAGAGGCGTCCATGTCCGCCTGCCGCGCGGCTTCGATCAGCACCGCATGATCGCCGATATTCTTCCCCTCTTCGAAATAGAGGCGGAACAGGCGCTCCACGAGCCTGTTCTGCACGTCATCCCCTGCCGTCGCAGCCCAACGGATCACACGATGCGCGTCGAGCGTATTGGGTGCGACCTTGATGGCTGCGAAGTCGTAGGAAATCCCGGCAGCCGCTCCCATCTCGCGCAGGCGATCATGCGCCGCCTCGATGCGCTCCAGGCTGCCGAATTTCTGGACCATGTAGGCTTTGCGGTCGAGGCCTTCCGACGGGATCGTGGGATCGAGCTGATAGGGGCGCCAGCGCACCATGACGTCGATATCCCTGAGATCGGCCAGCGCAAGCTGGAGATTTCGCATACCCAGGAAACACCAGGGACACACGACATCGGAGACGACATCGACGCTGAGGGCTGGCTTGTCGTTCATCACGTGTTCCTATTTCGGTTTGCGCCACCAGGTGGAGAGGTCGTAACCATTCAGGGGCGATGCTTCCGGATGCTCCAGATAATTCCAATAGGCGATCCACACCTTGTCGCTGTGCTGGGTGGGGATCACATAGGCGCCGGAAATGAGGAGCCGGTCGAGCGCGCGCACCGCGGCCACATAGGTCTCCTTGTCGCGCGCGTTCAGCATGGCGTCGATCATGGCATCCACGGCGGGGTCGGCCACGCCCGCAAGGTTGAAGGAGCCCTCCACCTTTGCGAATTCCGAGCCCCAGCGGCCGATCTGCTCGATGCCGGGCGATAGCGTGCCCGAGAAGCCCACCGAGGCGATCAGCATGTCGAAATCGTAGGTCTGCTTCCGCTGCTGGATCTGTGCATCGTCCAGCATGCGCAGCGAGACCTGAATACCCAGGCGGGCAAGTGCGCGCTGAAAGACGGCGGCGAGGCGTTCCTGTTCTGCCGAAACGATGAGGATCTCGAAGGTGAAGGGATTGCCCTGCGGGTCCATCAAGACGCTGCCATCGAGTTTGTAGCCTGCCTCCTGCAGGAGGCTCATGGCCTCGCGCATGGTCTTGCGGTCGATCTCTACCGCCTTATCCGCGTCCTTGCCGTAGGTGCCGTCCATCACATCAGGCTGCACCTTGTCCTTATAAGGGGCGAGAAGCTGCGTCTCCTTCTCGGTCGCGGGCGATCCGAGCGCGGAAAGCTCCGATCCCTGCCAATAGCTAAGCGTACGATGATACTGGCCGTTGTAGACGTTCTTGTTCACCCAGCCGAAGTCGTAGAGCATCGAAAGGGCGCGGCGCACGCGCGGATCGGCGAATTTCTCCCGCCGGGTGTTGAAGAAGAAGCCGCTGACGGCCGGCGGGATTTTCACATCGAAGGATTTGACGACGATCTCGCCGCTCTGCGCGGCAGGGAAATTGAAGTCGCGCTCGATGCTGTTCGGGTCAAGGCCCGTATAGTTCGAACCGGCATAGACAGAGCAAAGGCCTTTCTTGAAGGCTTCGAACTGCGCATTGCCGTTCAGGAAATATTCTATGGTGATCCGATCGTAGTTCTGGAAGCCACGCATGGCGGGCACTTCCGCGCCCCAATAATCTGGGTTCCGCTTGAAGACGATGCGCTGGCCAGGCACGACCTGATCGATGACATAGGGGCCGCTGCCGATAACTGGCTTCAGCGTTGTTCTGTCGAAGGTCTCGCGGTCAAAGGCATGGGCCGGGATGACAGGCGTCAGCGCGACGATCAGCGGGAATTCGCGGTCGGACTGGTCGTTGAAGGTGAAGCGGACGCTGTATTCACCGGTCTTTTCGATCTTTTCGATCTTTGCCATCCGGCTGGAATAGGGGGGACGGCCCTTCTCGGCGAAGGTTTCATAGGTGAAGATAACGTCCTCCGGCCTCACCGGCTCGCCATCGGACCATTTGGCATTCGGGTCGAGGTGAAATTCCGCATAGGTCCGATCCTCGTCCATCTCCACTGAATTGGCGAGCAGGCCATAAAGCGAAAACGGCTCTGCGTCGTTGCGGCGCATAAGCGGCTCGAAAACGAGGTTCCCGAAGATCGTGTCGATCACGCCGCGTGCGGTGGAGCGCATGCTCTTCAGGATGAAGGGATTGAGGTTGTCGAAGCTGCCGACCACGCAATAAGTGATCTCACCGCCTTTAGGAGCATCCGGATTTGTATAGGGAAAATGTGTGAAATCGCGCGGAAGCGCCGGCTGACCGTTCATCGCTATGCCGTAAAATGGCTTGTCCTGCGCAGCTGCTTCGGTCATGAGCAGGGCAGCCGTGAAAATCGAGATAAAACAGCGTAATAACATCAGAAAACCTCGTAAGCGTCGTCTCCGACTCGCGTAGCGACTATCCTTGGCGCGACCGGAGGCGCTTGTCCATTGTAGCGCCTCCGTTTGCCCATGCCACCAAGACATGGCGGTATTGCGGGAAAGTGTGGTTTGGCCTCTGGATTCATGCGGGAAGGCATTGTAACACGCACGCAAGCCTTGCTGTCGCCGCATTCGGCCAACAGTAGGAGCCTAAGGGCATCAGCCCAGGCTGGATTCGAGAGGAAACGGGAAGAATGATGAGCCTTAGAGCGAAAGCATATGGCTTGGCTGCGATGATCGGTGTGCTGGCGGGTGCCGGCCTTACCAACACGGCGCTTGCTCAGCAGGAGCCGCCGCAGGGCTGGTTCAAGGCCTGCACCAAGCAGGAGGACATTGATGTTTGCAATGTGCAGTTTCTCCTGCGCGCAGACAGCGGCCAGCTTTTGACCAGCGTCAATCTGATCGAGGTCAAGGGCAAGGTGAACCGGCGGGTGCTGCAGATTGCCGTTCCGACGGGCCGCCTGATTCCGCCTGGGGTTGGTCTGCAGATCGACGGCGGCCAAACGCAGAAGATCGATTATGCCATCTGCGTGCCCGACCGCTGCGTGGCCGAGGCCCAACTGACGGACCAGATCGTGGCGTCGTTCAAGAAGGGTTCGGAGCTGACGCTCACTTCCGTGAACTTCCAGAACCAGCCTAACCCCATGAAGGTCACGCTCAAGGGCTTCACGGGCGCTTTCGACGGTGAGCCGCTGCAGCAGGCGGACCTCGATGAGCGGCAGAAAAAGCTCGAGGAGTTCGTGAGCAAGAACAATCAGGAATTCGCCGAGAAGCTGAAGCAGGCCCAAGAACAGGCCAAGCAGTCGCAGTAGCGGTTGCCAGCAGGCGGACCCATCAAGAAAACAGGGCCGGCAGGCCCTGTTTTTCTTTTGCGGGGGGATAAGCGCCGAAGCTCAACCCCGGCGCCTAGTTCGTAGATTTTAATGACACAGCCGCAGTCGGGGTGTGTATTTGCCGTCTCCCGTCTGGATGAACATCTCGAAAAGCTGGGGATGGCGCACCGGTTCTCCGGACTCATCTTCGAGCAGGTTCTGCTCCGAGACATAGGCCACATATTCCGTCTCTTCGTTCTCGGCGAGGAGATGGTAGAAGGGCTGATCCTTGGACGGCCTGACCTCCGCGGGAATGGCCTGGTACCATTCCTCGGTATTGTTGAATTCCGGATCGATGTCGAAGATGACACCGCGGAAGGGGAAGAGCCGGTGGCGAACCACTTGACCGATGGAAAATTTAGCCGTTTTGATCTTCTGCATTGCACAAAGCCTTTCCCTTTATTTGGCGTCGCTTTGACTGCAATTCAATCCCGATATCGAGGCGGAGCGTTCCTTCTTCCGGCGATAGCCGACTAAGCGCGACGAGCAAGGCGGGGTAGAAGCGCGGCGAATCCGCTGCCAGGAGACATGCCCTCGCGCATGAAGAAGCCACGCAAGATCGGAAGGCTTTCCAGAAGGCCAAGGCCGGCGCCCCTTAGGAGCTGGGCCGGAAGCATGTCCGACAGCAAGGTGGCATTTATGAAATTGACGGCGCCCGATCGGGCTGTCACATCCGGCCGGCGGCGCGCATCATATTGGGTCAGGGCGGAGGTCGAGCCGGGATCCTCCGGGTTGCTGCGCACAACTTCCACCAGATCCATCACATCGCGCAGACCGAGATTGAGGCCTTGCGCCGTAATCGGCGGAAAGACATGGGCGGCCTCACCGACAAGTGCGATGCGCTGCGCTCCAAAGCGCATCGGCAGCACAGAGGCGAGGGGGAAAAGCTGCCGGCCGGGTTCGATCGTCACCTTGCCCAGGAAGGACTGCTGGCGCTCTTCGAGCCGCTGCGATAATGCCGCCTCATCCAACGCCATCAATTCTTCGGCCTCCGATGGGCGCGTCACCCAGACGAGACTGGAGCGGAAACCACCCGGCAGCGGCACCTGCGTGCAGGGGCCGTGCTCCGTGTGGAACTCGGTCGAGGTGAAGCCATGATGCCGCGAATGGGTGAAATTGAGCACCATCGCGCTCTGCTGCAGCTCGCGCCGCCGGGTTGTGATGCCCGCGGCCTGCCGGGCGGGCGAGTTGCGCCCGTCGGCAGCGACAGCAAGGGCGGCGCGCAGGATCGTTCCGCCCGAAAGCTGTGCTTCGACCTGGTCGGCCGCCGGCCGCCAATTCGCCACCGTTTCCTCTTTCCAGACGATGTTCTTCTCCTGGCGGACCTTGCGAGCAAGCGCGGCATTGAGTTCAAGGTTTGGAATATTCAGACCGAAGAATTCCTCGCCGATTTCGGCGGCACGGAAGGTGACAGCCGGACTGCGGATCAGCCGGCTCGTCGCATCGACGATGCGCATGGAGGCAAGCGGCGCGGCGACATCGCGGAGATCTTCGGCCAGGCCCAGCCCTTCCAGGAAAGCGAGCGCCGGTCGCATCAGCGCAGTCGTGCGCCGATCATCGGCTGCAGGCAACGGCCCGGCAACCACAACGCTGCGGCCGACACGGGCAAGCGCCAATGCGGCGGCTAGGCCGGTGGGGCCCGTCCCCGCAACAAGTATCGCGTCCATGACCTTTTCTTTCATTGCGGCCTCGTGCCGGCTGATAGCGCTGGAGATATAGCAGTCGATCGAGGCAGATCAAACAAGGGCGGCGGCAGGCCGAGCAAAGCGTGAGGGAATCGGATCAAAGCGCAGGTTTTCCACATGTTTCACCTGGTGATACTGTGCACCGGTTCAAGAGCGTGTAAGGAAATGACCGATCGGCGCCGGAGGGGCAGGATGAAGGAACCGTGGGGGACGATACTGGCGCAGACGACCGGCCGGGCGCATGCTGAGCCCGTTCCTCTCCTCGGCAGGCCTAGAGCGATCAGAGGCTTTGACTGATGGCGCCGATAAGGAAGAAGAAGGTCACCGCACCGCAGGCGAAAGCCTTTTCGGTCCATCTTCTGACGGCATCCGGCTCTTTTCTAGCCTTCCTGTCGCTGGTCGCGGCGAGCGAGGGGCGATGGACGGCCATGTTCTGGTGGCTCGGCCTGGCTCTCCTGGTAGACGGGATCGACGGTCCCATTGCGCGCAAGCTGCAGGTGAAGGATGTGCTGCCCACCTGGTCCGGCGATCTGCTGGACAATGTCATCGACTATGTCACCTATGTGCTGATTCCGGCCTTTGCTCTCTATCAAAGCGGCTTCATGGGCGAGGGGCTCTCTTTCCTTTCGGCCGCCATCATTGTCATTTCCAGCGCCATCTATTACGCCGATACCGGCATGAAGACGGAGGAAAACTTCTTTAAGGGTTTCCCGGTCGTCTGGAACATGATCGTGTTCACCCTCTTCGTCATCGGACCGGGTGAATACGTCTCGTTCGGCGTGGTCCTGGTGTCAGCCATTCTTACCTTCGTGCCCGTTCACTTTCTTCATCCCGTACGCGTGGAGCGGCTGAGGGTTTTGAACCTGGGTGTCTTTCTTGCCTGGTGCGCATTCGGAGCGGTGGCCCTGCTGCAGGACCTGAAGGCGGGTGAGTGGGTGAAGGCCGGGATCGGCGCAACGGGGCTATATCTCTACTGCATAGGGGCCATCATGCAGGCGACCCCCCGGCTTGGAAGAAAGGGAGTTTGATGGTGGTGAAAGCGATCCGATTGCGCGAAACCGGCGGGCCGGAGATTCTGAGGCTGGAGGACTATGATCCTGGAAAGCCCGGGCCCGGCGAGGCCCTGATCGAGCAAAGGGCGATCGGACTTAATTTCATCGACGTCTACCACCGCACGGGCCTTTACCCGACAGAAAAGCCCTTTACGCCCGGCAGTGAGGCTGCGGGTGTCGTCCTGGAGGTGGGCGAGGGCGTGGAAGATGTGACGCCTGGCGATCGGGTTGCCTATTGCGTGGCCACCGGCGGCGCCTATGCCGAGCAGCGGCTTGTTCGCGCGGACCGGCTTGTGCGCGTGCCCGACGCGGTTTCGGACGAGCAGGCGGCAAGTGCTATGCTGAAGGGGCTTACCGCCTGGTACCTCCTGCGGCGAACATTTCCGGTAAAGGCAGGCGATACGATCCTTTGCCACGCGGCCGCAGGCGGCGTCGGGCTTGTGCTGGGCCAGTGGGCAAAACATCTCGGGGCCAAGGTTATCGGTACGGCCGGTTCACCGGAAAAGGTGGAGCTTGCGAAGGCGCATGGTTACGACCATGTGATCGACTACACGAAAGAGGATTTCGTTGCTGCCGTGGGAGAGTTGACCTCAGGCGGCAAATGCGACGTCGTCTATGACTCGGTCGGCAAGGATACCTTCCCCGGTTCGCTCGACTGTCTGCGGCCGTTCGGCATGTTCGTCAGCTTCGGCCAATCCTCGGGCGTCGTGCCGCCGTTCAGCATCAACCTCCTGGCGCAGAAGGGGTCGCTCTTTGCGACACGACCGAGCCTATTCACCTATATCGCGGCAAGAAAGGACCTGGAGGAGGGCGCCCGGGAACTCTTCTCCATGATCGAAAGGGGTGCGGTGCAGGTGAGGGTGAACCAGCGCTATCCTCTTGCCGATGTGGGCAGGGCGCATGAGGATCTGGAAGCGCGGCGCACGACAGGCATGACAGTACTTATTCCAGGCTGAATAGCTTGAAGCACTTTCAACCTGGCGAACTCTATTGCATTGCCAGAATGCGTGTCTACGATGAACCTGGGAACAAAAAAATGAACGGGAGATTTTGTGCGATCAGCACTTGAGGACCGGACGGTGCCGCTTCTCGCGGCGCGCGGCCTGACGAAAATCTTCGGAACGCTCAGGGCCTGCGACCATATCGACCTGAAGATCGGCAGGGGGGAAATCCACGCGCTTTTGGGAGAGAACGGCGCGGGAAAATCGACACTTGTCAAAATGCTTTTCGGCGCGCTGGAACCGACCGAAGGCTCGATACTCTGGAAGGGCGAGCAGGTGGCGGTCTCCAGCCCCCGCGAGGCGCGGCGTATCGGCATCGGCATGGTCTTCCAGCATTTCTGCCTCTTCGACGCACTCACGGCGTCGGAAAACATCCTGGTTTCGCTGGACGATCCCGCTCCAGCCAGCGCGGTGACGGCCCGCGCCCGCGACATCTCAAAGGCGTATGGTCTACCGGTCGACCCCAACGCTCATGTGGGCGATCTGTCTGTTGGCGAACGCCAGCGCATCGAGATCATCCGCTGTCTTTTGCAGAATCCGGAACTGATCATCCTTGACGAGCCGACCTCCGTTCTCACTCCTCAGGAGGCGGACAGGCTGTTCGAAGCGCTGGAAAAGCTCAAAGAAGAAGGTCGTTCAATCCTCTACATCTCGCATCGTCTGGAAGAGGTGAAACGCATCTGCGACCGGGCGACCGTGCTGCGCCAAGGCAAGGTGGTGTCCGAATGCGATCCGCGGAAGGAAACCGCGTCCTCGCTCGCGCGGATGATGGTCGGCAATGAAGTGCAGCCGGTGGTGCGGGAAAAACCTGCCGTGCAGCGCGAGGCGCTTTTGGAAATCCGCAATCTCGACCGGAAAGCGGGCCATCCGTTTGCCGTTGCCCTGTCAGGGATCAACCTGTCCGTACGCGCGGGTGAGATCCTCGGTGTTGCCGGCGTTGCCGGGAACGGACAGGGTGAGTTGTTCGAGGCCATTTCCGGCGAGGCTTTACAGGAGCGGGCGGGCCAAGTGCGCATTCGCGGCAAAGATGCCGGCCGCCGGGATATTTCCGAACGCCGCCTCATGGGTGCGGCTTTCGTGCCGGAAGAGAGGCTGGGCCATGCCGCCGCGCCGGCCATGACGCTGTCGCAGAACCTGCTGCTCTCTCGCTATCGTACCGACGCGCGGGCATTTCTCACCCGCCTCGGGATGATCCGCAACAGCCTCGTCGCTCATGCCGCTCAACGCGTCTCGAGCGCGATGGATGTACGCAAGGGCGTGGAAGACCCCGAAGCCTCCGCGCTTTCTGGCGGAAACCTGCAGAAATTCGTGATCGGACGCGAGCTCGACCGCCAGCCGCTGGTCATGGTCGTCAATCAGCCGACCTGGGGCGTCGATGCGGGAGCTGCTGCGCGCATCCGCCAGGCACTCATCGACCTTGCCAAAAGCGGCTCCGCGGTGCTTGTCATCAGCCAGGATCTCGACGAACTCTTCGAGATCTGCGACGCGATTGCCGTCATGCACGGGGGAAGGCTCTCCGCACCCATTCCAATCGGCGACGCCACCTATGAGAAGATCGGCTTGCTCATGGGCGGCGCGGAGCCGGGCCATGCCGCTGTTTCGCAGGCGGAGGCCGTCTGATGCGCATCGAGCTCGTCAAAAGGCCGCAGCAGTCAGTTCTCTTCAGCGTGCTTTCGCCATTTATCGCGCTGGCGCTCACCTTGATCGCTGGGGCGCTGCTGTTCCTTCTCCTCGGCAAGGATCCAGTCAACACGCTCTATGTGTTCTTTATCGAGCCGCTGCGAGAAACCTGGTCTCTGCACGAGCTCGCGGTGAAGGCCGCGCCCCTGATTCTCATCGCAATCGGCCTTTCCGTGTGCTTTCTTTCCAACAACTGGAATATCGGCGCGGAGGGGCAGTTCATCATCGGCGCAATGGCGGGATCGATCCTGCCGGTGATGTTTCCGGATTTCCAATCCTGGATCGTCCTGCCTCTGATGCTTCTCATGGGCATCGCCGGCGGAGCGGCTTATGCGGCGGTTCCTGCCTTTCTCAAGGTTCGATTCAACACCAACGAGATCCTGACCAGCCTGATGCTCGTCTATGTGGCCCAGCTTTTCCTCGACTGGATGGTTCGCGGACCCTGGCGCAATCCGGAAGGCTTCAACTTCCCCGAAACGCGCAGCTTTCACGAATATGCCGTCCTGCCGGAAATCTGGTCTGCCTCGGGCCGGGCGCACTGGGGCTTCATCTTCGGGCTGGTGGCCGCGCTGGCATTGTGGTTCATGATGTCGAAGACGCTGAGAGGCTTCGAGATAAAAGTGCTCGGCCAAAGCCCTCGCGCAGGCCGCTTCGCCGGCTTCTCTCAAGGACGCATTGTTTTCTTCGCTTTTCTTTTGTCCGGTGCGCTCGCGGGCCTTGCCGGCCTTTCGGAGGTTTCCGGTGCGATCGGGCAATTGAGGCCCGTCATTTCTCCCGGTTACGGGTTCACCGCAATCATTGTCGCCTTCCTGGGCCGGCTTAATCCGCTCGGCGTCGTAGCCGCGGGGCTGGTGCTGGCGCTCACATATCTCGGCGGGGAGGCGGCGCAGATCTCGGTCGGCCTTTCGGACAAAGTGGTGCGCGTCTTCCAGGGCATGATCCTGTTCTTTGTGCTAGCGGGGGACACGTTCATCCATTACCGGATCCGCTTCGTCTCAGCGCCCGCAGCAGCGGCCGGGGAGGCCTCGCGCGCAAATGTTTGAAGCGATCCTGATCACAATCGCCACCGCGGCGACGCCGCTCCTGCTGGCTTCAATGGGCGAGCTCGTCGTCGAGCGTTCGGGCGTGCTCAATCTTGGTGTAGAGGGCATGATGATCATGGGCGCGGTGACCGGCTTCGGCGTTGCGGCCATGACCGGTTCGGCCTGGCTTGGCGTTTTCGCCGCTGCCATCGTGGGTGCCTTGTTCTCCCTGCTCTTCGGATTCCTGACGCTGACGCTCGTCACCAACCAGGTGGCGACCGGCCTGTCGCTGACGCTTTTGGGTCTCGGTCTCTCCTCCATGATCGGGGAGAGCTTCGTCGGCCGCGCGGGTGTTCGGCTCGGCGCGCTTGATATCCCTTACCTCACGGAGATCCCCTATATCGGACGGCTGATCTTCGGTCAGGACCCGCTATTTTACATCTCCTTGCTTTTAACAGCGGGCGTCTCCTGGTTTCTGTTCCGTACGCGCGCCGGGCTGACGCTCCGCTCGGTCGGCGACAATCACAGTTCCGCCCATGCACTCGGCATCCCCGTGATCCGCATCCGTTACCTCGCGGTCATGTTTGGCGGTGCCTGCGCGGGACTGGCGGGAGCCTATCTATCGCTCGTCTACGTGCCGCAATGGGTAGAGAATATGACGGCCGGCCGCGGCTGGATCGCGCTGGCACTGGTGGTTTTCGCCTCCTGGCGTCCATGGCGTGTTCTGGCCGGCGCCTATCTGTTCGGCGCCGTCACAATCGGCCAGCTGCATGCCCAGGCGCTCGGCTACGGAATCCCCCCGCAACTGCTTTCTTCTCTTCCCTATCTGGCGACAATCATCGTTCTCGTTCTAATCTCTCGTAACAGGCGACTGACGATGATGAACACACCGGCTTCACTGGGGCGGCCGTTCGTTCCGGATCGCTAAGCAAAGGCGGATAGGCCCCAGGGCAAACTGAAAGAGGACAACGGCAATGAAAAGAATACTGGCAGCCCTGGCGGCTTCCGCGGTGCTCGCGGTTCCAGGTGCAGCATTGGCGCAGGACAAGGTCAAGGCGTGCTTCGTCTATGTGGGCCCCAAAACCGACGGCGGTTGGACCGAGGCGCATGACAAAGGTCGTCTTTTTGTGGAGGAGCAACTCGGCGAGAAGGTCGAGACGGCTTTTGTGGAGAATGTCGCCGAAGGTCCGGACGCCCAGCGCGCCATCGAGCGCTTCGCCCGCGCGGACTGCGATATCGTCTTCACCACCTCATTCGGCTTCATGGATGCCACGCTGGCGGTCGCCAAGAAGTTCCCGGACGTGAAGTTCGAGCACGCCACCGGCTACAAGACCGCCGAAAACATGGCGACCTACAACTCACGTTTTTATGAGGGCCGCTATATCCAAGGCGTTATCGCCGGGCATATGTCGGAGAAGGGGGAGGCGGGCTATGTCGCTTCCTTCCCAATTCCGGAAGTGGTGATGGGCATCAACGCCTTCATGCTGGGTGCCCAGTCAGTCAATCCGGACTTCAAGCTGAAAGTGGTGTGGGCCAACACCTGGCACGACGCGGCCCGGGAGGCGGATGCCGCCAAGGCGCTGATCGACCAGGGCGTCGATATCATCACTCAGCACACCGACTCGACCGCGCCCGTGCAGGTGGCGGCCGAGCGTGGCATCAAGGCCTTCGGCCAGGCGTCCGACATGATCGCTTTCGGACCCGAGACGCAGCTTACCGCCATTGTGGACACCTGGGGCGCCTATTACGTCAAGCGCATCCAGGCGGTGATCGACGGCACATGGGAAGCGGGCGCAATCTGGGAAGGACTGAAAGAGGGCATCTTGACCATGGCGCCCTACACCAACATGCCGGACGATGTGAAGGCGACTGCCGAAGAGACCGAAGCGAAAATCAAATCCGGCGAGCTTCATCCGTTCACAGGCCCCGTTAACAGGCAGGACGGCACGCCTTGGCTTGCTGAGGGCGAAGTCGCGGACGACGCCACGCTGCTCGGCATGAACTTCTACGTGGAAGGAATCGACGACAAGCTGCCGAACTGAAGCGGACCTTCAGTCACCATAACGAAGGGCGGCTTCGAAGCCGCCCTTTTCCTTGCCAAGGCCCTCCTGACAGCAGGATGTCAGGAGCATCCTGATATGGTGGCCGTGTTCAAGGCAAGGAGAGAAACATGCTTACGTTCTACCATGCGCCTTGGTCGCGCTCTTCCGCCATCCTCTGGCTTCTGGAGGAACTCGGTATCGATTATCGGATGGAACTCGTGGACATTCGCGCCGGGGCACCTGAGGAGTATCGCCTGATCCAGCCCAGCAAGAAAGTGCCGGCGATCGATCACGATGGGACCATTGTTACGGAGCGCGCCGCCATTGCCATTTATCTGGGTGATGCTTTCCCGGAAGCCGGGCTTGCGCCGGCGATCGGCGATGCCGACCGCGCCGAGTATCTTACGATGCTCGTCTATCACGATGCGGTCTTTGACCCTGTCATATCGGCCAAGGTGAAAGGGCTGAGCTATATCAGCAACGACTACTCATTCGGCCTGTTCGATGACATGGTGGCCAATATGGAACGCAAGCTGTCACAGCGCCCGTTCGTCGCCGGAGACAGGTTCACCCTCGCTGACGTGATCTTCGGAGCGGGCATTAACTTCACCATGAATATTCTGAAAGGACTGCCGGAGCGACCGGTTTTCAAGGATTATCTAGCACGCGTGACGGATAGACCGTCCTATAAGCGCAGCCAGGACGAGGATGCTGCGCTTGCCGCACAGGTGCCTGCATTTCAGGCAATGTTCGCACAGAAGGGAATGTAGCAAGCGCCTTCAAACTGGCGCGGATCACCGCTCTGCGGCGGATTTCCGTGCCTCGCCTGGCTCAACCCCGATGCCTCGCTCCCGCCGATCCGGCTCCTGAGAATTATGAAACCATCAGCGCTCCGTTGCACGACGGCAACACTTTCTCAAGATGCAATAGGCTAAAAGGGGGTGGGGACAGGTCGCCAATTTCCCGCCATAAAACAGGCGCACCGAGAAATCTCTCGAATGCGCCATCCATAGTTGTGCGTTTGGAGATTGACGGCCGCGAGGCGGTGAAGGTGATGATGGACGCTCGTGCGATATCGAAGGAAAAGCTGCCCAGCCGCTACGTTACCGTAGGGCCGGCGCGGGCGCCGCACAGGTCTTATCTTTACGCGATGGGGCTCTCGGCGGAAGAGATCGCTCAGCCGCTGGTCGGCGTGGCGACGTGCTGGAACGAGGCCGCGCCCTGCAACATCTCGCTGATGCGCCAGGCGCAAGTGGTGAAAAAGGGCGTCGCGGCAGCCAAAGGCACGCCCCGCGAGTTCACAACGATTACCGTTACTGACGGCATCGCCATGGGCCACCAGGGCATGAAGGCGTCGCTGGCCTCGCGCGAGGTAATCGCGGATTCTGTGGAACTCACCATGCGCGGCCATTGCTATGACGCGCTTGTCGGCCTTGCGGGTTGTGACAAATCCCTACCGGGCATGATGATGGCCATGGTGCGCCTCAATGTGCCGTCGGTCTTCATCTATGGCGGTTCGATCCTGCCTGGCACCTGGCGCGGGCGGCAGATCACCGTTCAAGACGTTTTCGAGGCGGTCGGCCAGCATTCGGTCGGCTCCATTTCCGATGACGAACTGATGGAAATCGAGCAAGCCGCTTGTCCCTCGGCCGGTTCTTGCGGCGCTCAATTCACAGCCAACACCATGGCGACCGTTGCCGAGGCGATTGGGCTGGCGCTTCCTTATTCCTGCGGTGCGCCTGCGCCTTACGAGATGCGCGATCGCTTCAACTATGCCGCCGGCGAGAAGGTGATGGAACTGGTGGCCAAGCAGATACGGCCGCGTGACATCGTGACCCGGAAGGCGCTTGAAAACGCCGCGGCCGTGGTTGCCGCGTCGGGGGGCTCCACCAATGCGGCATTGCATTTGCCGGCCATCGCTCATGAAGCCGGAATCGAATTCGACCTTTTCGACGTCGCGGAAGTGTTCAAGAGAACACCCTATGTCGCCGATTTGAAGCCGGGCGGCAAATATGTCGCCAAGGACATGTTCGAGGCGGGCGGCATTCCGCTGCTCATGAAGACCTTGCTCGACCATGGCTATCTGCATGGCGACTGCATGACCGTCACCGGCCGCACGCTTGCGGAGAACATGGAACGCGTCGAGTGGAACGATGCGCAGGACGTGGTTTATCCGGCTGACAAGCCGCTGAGCCCGACGGGCGGCGTCGTGGGCCTTAAAGGCAATCTCGCGCCGGATGGGGCAATCGTGAAGGTGGCAGGCATGAAGAACCTGCGCTTCTCCGGCCCGGCGCGCTGCTTCGATTCGGAAGAGGAATGCTTCGCCGCGGTTTCCGAGCGCCGCTATAAGGAAGGCGAGGTGCTGGTGATCCGCTACGAAGGTCCGAAGGGCGGGCCGGGCATGCGTGAAATGCTCGCCACCACCGCGGCCCTTTACGGGCAGGGCATGGGCGACAAGGTGGCGCTGATCACGGACGGGCGGTTTTCAGGCGCGACCCGCGGCTTCTGTATCGGCCATGTCGGGCCGGAAGCAGCCGTGGGCGGGCCGATAGGGCTTCTCAATGACGGCGACATCATAACCATCGATGCGGTGGCAGGCACGATTGACGTGGCGCTCGGCGAAGCGGAACTGGCCGAACGCCGCGCTGCCTGGAGGCCGCGCGAAAGCGAATATCGGTCCGGCGCGATCTGGAAATACGCGCAGGGCGTGGGCCCGGCGCGGTATGGCGCGGTGACGCATCCCGGCGCCCAGAAAGAAACGCACTGCTATGCGGATATCTGAGCAAATCATAGGCCGGCTCATCGCCGGGGCCCTCCTGTTGTTCGGGGCGCTCGGTCCCGCGGCTGCGCTTGACGAGAAGGCCGTCGTGCAGCAGCCCTCGCGCAATCCCCTTGCCGTGTTTCGCTTCGGCTTTTCGGCCTACAAGCGCGGAGAGAAGCAGGAAGCGGTCGAGGCCTATCGCTATGCTGCCGAAAACGGGCAGGTGGGCGCACGCTGGAAACTCGCCCGCATGTATGCGGAAGGTGACGGCGTAGCGCGCAACGATTACGAGGCGTTCAAGTTCTTTTCAGCGGTCGCTCAACAGGACGTGCAGCCTGGAAGCCGCGAGGAAAGCTATGTCTCGGATGCGCTGGTGGCGGTGGGCAATTATCTGCGGCGCGGCATACCCGGCTCACCGGTTGCCGCCAATCCCACAATCGCGCTTGAATACTACATGCGGGCGGCCGCCACCTATCGCAATGCGGATGCGCAATTCCAGCTCGGCCGTATGTTCCTCTCCGGCGAGGGCGGTGCGAAAAGCGTGCAGCAGGCAGCCCGTTGGCTGCAGCTAGCGGCTGAAAAGGGCCATGTGGGAGCACAGGCCACGCTTGGCAATCTCCTCTTCCAGAGCGGCAAGGTGGTGCGGGGGCTGGCTTTGATGACCACGGCGCTGGACACTGCGCAGAAGCGGGCACCTGCCGATATCGCCTGGATTCGCGCGATGCAGGAGGAAGCTTTTGCACTGGCGGGCGAATCGGATCGCCGCACCGCAATTGCGCTTGCTCAAGACTACTTGGCGAACGGGCTAGAGTAGGCAGCCACCGGCTTCTCGAAGCAATCCTAGGCCGCGATTCGCAGGTCCACCACCACCGGAACGTGGTCCGACGGTTTTTCCCATGCGCGCGTGTGCTTCTGGACGGAAGCGGAGGCGATCCGGTCGGCAGCTTCCGGCGACAGCATCAGGTGGTCGATCCGGATGCCGTTGTTCTTCTGCCATGCCCCTGCCTGATAGTCCCAGAATGTATATGTGCCCGGCTCGTTGGTTGCGGAGCGCAGCGCGTCGGTGAAGCCCAGATTGCAGAGGCGGCGGAAGGCCTGCCGGCTCTCCGGCTGGTAGAGCGCGTCCCCCAGCCAGTTCTCAGGGTTCTTGGCATCCGCCGGTTCGGGAATCACATTATAATCACCGGCCAGCACCAGAGGCTCTTCCAGCATCAGCCGGCGCTTCGCCCAAAGCTCCAGCCGGTCCATCCAGGCGAGCTTATAGGCGAATTTCTCGCTGGCGATGGGATTGCCGTTGGGCAGGTAGAGCGACGCCACGCGCAGCGCACCGCCTTCGGTTGAGAACACACCCTCAATGAAGCGCGCCTGTTCGTCGCCGTCATTGCCCGGCAGGCCGCGGCTGACCTCGTCGAATCTTAGTTTTGAGAGAAGGGCGACGCCGTTGAAACCCTTCTGCCCGTGGGTTTCAACATGATAACCCAATGCCTCGATCGGCTCACGAGGGAACTGCTCGTCAAGAGACTTGATCTCCTGAAGGCACACGATGTCCGGATTGGCCTCCTGCAGCCAGTGCACGAGGTTTTCGATGCGCGCCTTGACGCCATTGATGTTCCAGGTGGCGATTTTCATGAGCACGAATCCAGAACTGCACCGCGGGAGCAGCACACTAGCTCAATTGGGCCGCCCGTCAAAGCGGCGATGCCGGGGTCGGCAAGTTCCCAAGGAACAACCGGTAGATGCGAGCGTTGGGTGCGAGGTTTGCTCAAGGAGACCCTCGCATGCGCCTGCTCATTGCTGCTCTCGGACTTTACGGCGTGTACCGGTTCCTGCTCCGCCGGCCACGGCGCGGTCCGCGCGCATTGCTTCCTGACCTGCGGGAGCGGCCGAGGCGCCCCAGGCGGGTGCGGCAGGTGGTTTATAGACTGGTCGAGCATGATGGCGGCTGGGCTTACAAGGTCGGCGACGTGTTCTCCGAGTCCTATCCGACGCGCCAGGAAGCGGTGCGGGCAGCCGAGCAGGCCGCAGCTGCCCACAGGAGCGAAGGCAGTGACACCCTGATCGAATACCAGGATCGGTATGGCCGCTGGCACGAGGAAGTGGAGAGTGGGGACAGTCGGCCCGAAACCCGGGTGGAACCCGCGGCCCATGGTCGGCAAGCGCAGGAAGAGAGGGCAAATGGCACAGAACAACCGCGGACCTAAAGGGAAAGGAACCGACCGCCGGGCAATCCTGATCACCGCGATCGTCGTGCTGATAGCGTTGGTTCTTTTCGTAATTTACGATGGCGGGTTCCGGACCGCGTCAGACACGATGTCGGGTGGACCAGACGAGGACACGATCGCGCCGCAAACAGAAGAGACAGCACCGGAAAGTCCTGGCGTGCAGTGACATTTGGGGTCCTGGCGCCAGGGTTCTGACCAACCTTATCCGTTTATGCGGAACGATTCCCGCTTTCGCTCGTTGGGAGGCGTAGCGGAGGAAGGACGTTGCAAATCATCGATACCGTTGTTTCACGGGAAGGTAAGAACAGCGCATGGGTCAATGTGGTGTTTCTGGGAGACAGCGGAGAATCAGTGTCTGTGCGTGTACCCTGCACCATGCCTGCAGGCACTGAGATAGGGCGCAATTTCATCGTGAAGCGAGCCACCGTGCTCCTGCGCACTCTCGTTGATTGTGATGCGTTCAATACGCTCGGAGAAAGAGCGTGGTCACCCCACAAAGGCCGTTTCGGCGCGCCTGCTGATCCTCTCACCATCCGTGATACGGTGGGGTCTTGGTCCAGAACGGGTAAGGAATGATTCCGGTCGGCGCTTCAGGGCGCTGCCGGAGGATTTTGCCATATCGAGGCCGGAAACATCATACTCGGTCTGGAAACCCTGCGATTCTATCCCATATTGAGCCGAACGGAAATTTCTCGCGGCGAGTGATCGTTGGTGGCCGGCATTGGCGCAACATAATTGCTGATGCGGGGTTGACGGGTGAGCCGGTTGCGCGTATTACCCGCCGCGTCTGAGCCGATGTGAGGCCTTTCTTTCCGGGACGACGCGTCCTGGAGCTTGAGCCTCAAACAGGGTTCGTTTTAACGAGCGACAGACTTCCGGGGCAAGAAGCGGAATCCGCTTCCTCTGCATGTGTTCGGGCCGGACCGCGTAACCGCGGTTTGATGCCCGAATTTGCATTAGGAACGATGTTTTCGTGCGAAATGGAACCTGGGTTCGCTTAGGACACGAGATTGTAACAAGGGAAGGTTTGATGCCGACCGTAAACCAGCTGATAGCCAAGCCGCGCAAGGCGCCGGTAAAGCGCAATAAGGTGCCCGCCATGGAGGCGAACCCGCAGAAGCGGGGTGTGTGCACACGCGTCTACACGACGTCGCCCAAGAAGCCGAACTCGGCCATGCGCAAGGTGGCAAAAATCAGGCTTGCCAATGGCTTCGAGGTGATCGGTTATATTCCGGGTGAAGGTCATAACCTGCAGGAGCACTCCGTGGTGATGATCCGCGGCGGCCGCGTGAAGGATCTTCCCGGTGTGCGCTACCACATCATCCGCGGCGTGCTGGACACGCAAGGTGTGAAAAGCCGTAAGCAACGCCGTTCCAAATACGGCGCGAAGCGTCCGAAGTAAGGTTTCCCGGCTTCGGCGCTTTTTTCTTTTAAGTGCCGGGCCTTGAAGGTGAGAGACGAAGAAGATGTCCCGACGTCACCGTGCAGAAAAGCGCGAGATCAACCCGGACCCGAAGTTCGGGGACACGGTTGTCACCAAGTTCATGAACGCCATCATGTTCGAGGGCAAGAAGTCCGTCGCCGAGCGGATCGTCTATGGTGCGCTCGACCAGGTGCAGGAAAAGACGAAGCAGGAGCCGGTGGCGGTTTTCCATCAGGCGCTCGACAATGTCGCGCCGCATGTGGAGGTTCGCTCCCGCCGCGTCGGCGGCGCCACGTACCAGGTCCCCGTCGATGTGCGTCCGGAGCGCCGTCAGGCGCTCGCCATCCGCTGGCTGATTTCGGCTGCGCGCGGGCGTAACGAGAAGACCATGGTCGAGCGCCTTTCCGGCGAGTTGCTGGATGCTTCCAGCAATCGCGGCACTGCGGTGAAGAAGCGCGAGGACACGCACAAGATGGCCGAGGCCAACCGCGCATTCTCGCATTACCGCTGGTAAGCGAGATAAGAAGAAGAGGACCTCACGATGGCCCGCGAATTCAAAATCGAAGACTACCGAAATTTCGGTATCATGGCGCATATCGACGCCGGCAAGACGACGACGACCGAGCGCATCCTGTACTACACGGGCAAGTCGCACAAAATCGGCGAAGTCCATGACGGCGCGGCCACCATGGATTGGATGGAGCAGGAGCAGGAGCGCGGCATCACCATCACGTCTGCCGCGACCACGACCTTCTGGAAGGGCCGTGACGAGAAGCTGCGCCGCTTCAACATCATCGACACGCCGGGCCACGTGGACTTCACGATCGAGGTGGAGCGTTCGCTGCGCGTGCTCGACGGCGCCATCGCACTGCTCGACGCCAATGCAGGCGTGGAGCCGCAGACCGAGACCGTGTGGCGGCAGGCCGATAAGTATCACGTGCCGCGCATGATTTTCTGTAACAAGATGGACAAGATTGGCGCCGACTTCTACCGCTCGGTGGAGATGGTAAAGAGCCGCCTTGGCGCCACGGCCGTCGTCATGCAGCTTCCCATTGGCGCCGAGAGCGATTTTAAAGGCGTCATTGATCTCGTTGAAATGAAGGCGCTCATCTGGCGCGACGAGACGCTGGGCGCCGCCTGGGACGTGGTCGAGATCCCGGCCGAATTCAAGGAAAAGGCCGAAGAGTATCGTGAAAAGCTGATCGAGGCTGCCGTCGAGATGGATGAAGGCGCCATGGAGCGCTACCTCGAGGGCGAGATGCCATCGATCGAGGAGATCCGCGCACTTGTCCGCAAGGGCACGATCGAGGTCAAATTCTTCCCGATGTTCTGCGGCTCGGCCTTCAAGAACAAGGGCGTGCAGCCGCTGCTTGACGCGGTGGTGGATTTCCTGCCCTCGCCGATCGACATTCCCGCCATCAAGGGTGTGGATGCCAAGACCGAGGAGCCGATCGAGCGTCATGCGGAGGATAGCGAACCTCTCTCGATGCTCGCCTTCAAGATCATGAACGATCCCTTCGTGGGTTCGCTCACCTTCTGCCGTATCTATTCAGGCGTGCTCAAGAAGGGCGTCTCGCTTGAGAACACTGTGAAGGGTAAGCGCGAGCGCATCGGCCGCATGCTGCAGATGCACGCAAATTCGCGAGAGGATATCGAGGAAGCCTATGCGGGCGATATCGTGGCGCTCGCCGGTCTCAAGGAGACCACCACGGGCGATACTCTCTGCGACCCGCTGAAGCCGGTTATCCTGGAGCGGATGGAGTTTCCTGAGCCGGTCATCCAGATCGCCATCGAGCCGAAGACCAAAGGCGACCAGGAAAAGATGGGCCTTGCGCTCAATCGCCTGGCGGCCGAGGATCCTTCCTTCCGCGTCAAGACGGATGAAGAGAGCGGCCAGACCATCATCGCCGGCATGGGCGAACTTCACCTCGACATCATTGTCGACCGCATGAAGCGCGAGTTCAAGGTCGAGGCGAATATCGGCGCGCCGCAGGTGGCGTATCGCGAGACGATCACCAAAACCGCCGAGATCGACTACACCCACAAGAAGCAGACCGGCGGCTCGGGCCAGTTCGCGCGTGTCAAGATCGTCTTCGAGCCCAATCCCGACGGCGAGGATTTCCTGTTCGAGTCCAAGATTGTCGGCGGCTCGGTTCCAAAGGAATATGTCCCCGGCGTCCAGAAGGGCATCGAGAGCGTTCTTTCCTCCGGTCCGATCGCCGGATTTCCGATGCTGGGCGTGAAGGCGACGCTGGTGGATGGCGCCTATCACGATGTCGACTCCTCGGTGCTCGCCTTCGAAATCGCCGCCCGTGCGGCTTTCCGCGAGGGTGCGCAGAAGGCGGGTGCTCAGCTCCTCGAGCCGATCATGAAGGTCGAGGTCGTGACACCGGAAGAGTATGTGGGCAGCGTGATCGGCGACCTGAACTCGCGGCGCGGTCAGATCCAGGGGCAGGAGGCGCGCGGGGTTGCCGTCGTCGTCAATGCCATGGTGCCGCTCGCCAACATGTTCAAGTACGTGGATAATCTGCGTTCGATGTCGCAGGGCCGCGCCCAGTACACGATGCAGTTCGACCATTATGAGCCGGTCCCCAGCGCTGTGGCGCAGGAGATCCAGAAGAAGTTCGCGTGATCGCCCGAAGGGCGCACTAACAGAAGGCCTGACAAGGCAGAAAGTAACGGAGACCTCACATGGCCAAAGGTAAATTTGAGCGCACGAAGCCGCATGTGAACATCGGGACGATTGGTCACGTCGACCATGGGAAGACGTCTCTGACGGCCGCGATCACGAAGTATTTCGGTGAGTTCAAGGCTTACG